>Ga0075012_10000710_pt1 | contig 34879 bp, 37 predicted proteins | sample All_14_2_FD_71474 | JGI IMG/M metagenome (GOLD analysis project Ga0075012, IMG submission 71474) | Freshwater microbial communities in response to fracking from Pennsylvania, USA - Allegheny Zone_MetaG_DW_15 | ecosystem: Environmental > Aquatic > Deep subsurface > Groundwater > Drilled...
TGAAGTCTCTGAAAATCCCCGCGCTTGCGGTCGCGCTCCTGTCCGGGGCCTCATATGCCCACGCCCAAGGCTTGCCAGAGGGACCGATAGCGACCCCATCGCATGGCCGCGCGGCCATGCAGGCGCGGCTGGAGGCGTTGGAGGGCTATTCTGGCGTATTCGGCGTGTCGCGGGGAGGCCAGACCGAGGTCCCGTCCATTGCCCGGTCCGATGGTGCCTGTCCGGTTGATCCGTCTACGCCGGTCCGCTGGGCCTCGGTGTCCAAGATGATCACGGCCATCCTCGTGTTTCAGCAGATTGATGCCGGAACCATGGTACTGGACACACCTGTCGCGACCTATCTGCCCGGGACGACCGTGTCCAACGCCGACAGAATAACCATCCGGCAGCTTCTGGCGCACCGCTCGGGTCTGTCGGAGCAGTCCGAGACGCCCGACGGCCCGCCCGGCGACCCGTTGCAGTACTGCGAGGCGGCCAAGGCCGAGCCGGGGTCGGTTTTTTTCTACAACAACTGCGACACCGTCGTGTTGGGCAAGGTGCTGGAGGCGGTGACGGGCCGAGCCTATCTCGATCTGGTCAATAGCCGCATCGGCGCGCCGCTGGGCCTGACGCTGACCCTGCGTGAGGTACCCCGGGTCGAGGCGACGATGGAGGACGGTTCGCCCTAGCCACGGGTCTGGCTCTCCGACTTCGCCCCAGCCGGAGGCCTCTACGGCACGATTGGCGACATGCTGAAGATCGACATGGCTCTGATCGAGGGTCGACTGATCTCGGCCGCATCACTCGACACGATGCTGACCGGCGACCCGGCCTTTGGATATGCGGCGCTCAGCGTCTGGTCCTACTCGCCCAATCTCGGGGCCTGTATCGGCACGACCCGGCTGGTAGAGCGTTATGGAGAGGTTGGCGGAGTCCAGGTGCGCAACTTCCTCCTGCCCGACCTCAAGGTCGCGCTGGCCATCTATTCCAACGATCACCGGACGACCTTTGGCGAGGTCTGGCAGGGACAGGGCCTGTCGATCGACCTGATCCGGGCGGCGGCCTGCGGCGCTTCTGCAGACGCCCCTTGACCCTCGCGCGGGTGCGACATAGGCCGGTCTGCTGATATCTGCGGAGCTGCCCATGCCTCGACTGATCCTGTTGCGCCACGGCCAGAGCCAGTGGAATCTGGAGAACCGTTTTACCGGCTGGGTCGATGTCGATCTGACCACAGAGGGCGAGGCCCAGGCGCGACGGGGCGGGGAGCTGATTGCCGAGGCGGGGTTCACGCCTGCGGTCATGTTTACCTCTGTTCTGACACGGGCGAAACGGACCGGTGCCCTGGCCCTTCAGTCGGCTGGCCTGACGGGCGTCCCCGTGATCGAGGACTGGCGGCTCAATGAGCGCCACTATGGCGGCCTGACCGGTCTGGACAAGGCCGAGACAGCGAAGTTGCACGGCGAGGATCAGGTCAAGGTCTGGCGCCGCAGTTATGACATCCCGCCACCGCCGCTAGCGCCCGGTGGCGAATGGGACTTCAACACCGATCCTCGCTATGCCGGACAGGCCATTCCCGATACCGAAAGCCTGAAGACGACGCTCGACCGGGTCCTGCCCTACTGGAACGATATCATCGCGCCGCATCTTGTGGCCGGAGAGGATGTGTTGATCGCCGCCCACGGCAATTCGCTGCGCGCCATCGTCAAACACCTTTTCAGCGTGCCCGACGATCAGATCGTGGGGGTCGAGATTCCGACAGGCAATCCGTTGGAAATCGACCTTGACGCTGCCCTGAAGCCGACGGCTGCCCGTTATCTCGATCAGGACCGGGCGCAAGCCCTCCCGCCGATCGCATGACCGCACCCCAGGCCAACACGCCCGATCACGATTCCCGCCACATGGCCCGCGCCATCGATCTGGCGCTGTCCCGAATGGGCGAGACCTGGCCAAATCCGGCGGTAGGCTGTGTGATCGTCAAGGACGGCATGGTCCTTTCCGAGGCTGCCACTGCAGCAGGCGGGCGCCCCCATGCTGAGGAACAGGCTGTGCCTGCCGCCGGGCCCGCGGTCAGGGGGGCGACGGCCTATGTAACGCTGGAGCCGTGCGGGGCGCGGTCGTCGGGTCGTCAGTCCTGCGCTCATTTCCTGGCCGAGGCTGGCGTCGCAAGGGTGGTCGTGGCCTGTCTGGACCCGTCCCCCTTCGCTTCCGGCCGCGGCACCGAAAGGCTGCGTCAGGCAGGGCTGGTGGTGGAGACCGGCCTGATGGGCAGTGAGGCCAGGGTACTGTGCGAAGGTTTCCTGCATCGGCTGGAAACCGGCCGACCGATGGTTCGGGTCAGCGTCGACGGCAAGGGGTTCGACGCTCGCTTCGCCGCCTCCCCACGGGCCGACCTGGTAACCGAACTGCAAAGGCTGGGTGAGGCCGGATACACCCGTCTGTGGACCGGCCCTGGCGAACTCGCCGACGCCCTGGCGGCGAAAGGTCTGCTGACACCTTAGTGAGTACAGAAACCATCGTTTCGGCAAACCTTCCTTAAGTGCAGTCGTTCACTGTGAACGTCATGGCCGCACTGAATGAGGACCCGCTGCGACGACGGATCAGCCAGACGGAGCTGAACGCCATCTGCGCGCGCCATGAACGCCTGTGGCAGGCGCGTCCCGGTGGTGCCCGTGCAGTTTTCGCCTGGATGGACTTGTCAGGCCTTACCCTGACTGGCCGCAATCTGGCCGATGCCGACTTCGCTGCTGCCCGGATGATCGGATGCGACCTGACCGGAGCCCGGCTCGACAACGCCAACTTCTTTGGAGCCGACCTTCAGGACGCCCTGCTGGTGGATGCCAGCCTTAGGCGCGCTGATCTTCGCGGAGCCTGTCTGAGGGCCGCGGATCTGTCGGGTGCCGACCTGTTCGAGGCCGACCTTCGTGAAGGCAGCCTGGCCACAGCGCGGCCCGACGGAGGGTTCACGATCGTAGAGGCGGCAAGATCGAATGAGACCCAAGCCCAAGGAGCCTGTCTGGTCGGTGCCAATCTTCAACGCTCTCGCCTGTCCGGAATCGTAGCCCAGGCAGCGGATTTTTCAGACGCAATCATGAAGGACTGCAAACTGGTCCGGGCCAATCTGAGGCAGGCCTGTTTTCGCGGTGCCGACCTGGCTGGGGCTGACTTGTCCGGAGCAGACTTGTCGGGCGCGGACCTTCGTGATGCCGTGCTGGTCCGGGTGACGGCCTCCATGTGGCGCACGGACGGGGCCAATCTGGACGGAGCCTTGACCGACGACCGATCTTCGGGTGCCCCGGTCGACAAGATGCCTGCTGCGGAGATGTTACACGAACACGCAATCTGGTGCGAAAGCGGGGGAACTCAAGGTCAGCCCTCGGTCTTCGATGGCGTGGATCTGCGGGCGCTGCGATCAATCACCGGCCTCAACCTGACGGCCCTGTCGGCGCGGAAGGCCACCTTCTATGGTCTCGACATGGATGGTGTTCAGCTTCAGGGCGCACACCTGGAGGGTGCCGATCTTCGCTCGACCCGGATGCGCCGAGCCGACCTGCGCGGCGCACGACTGACGGGTGCCAAACTGGCCGGTGCGGATCTGCGCGAAGCTCAACTTGGGCCGCTGCTGATCGGGCCGGAGCGGCTGCTGGCAGCCGATCTGTCCGGGGCATCCCTCCGCGGAGCCGATCTGAGCGGGGCGGACCTGCGTCGCGCCAGCCTGGTTGGTGCTGATCTGACACGATGCATCCTGCACGGGGCTCAAACCCGTTACGCCGACTTCACACATGCGACCCTGACCGGCGTCAAGGGCCTGGACATCACGGAGAACGCCGCATGAGCATGGTTCGACGCAAGCTCGCTCAGGGCGACCTGAATATGCTCATGGCCGCCCATGCCCGATTCGTCGAAGGCAAGGCGGGCGGCCGACGGCTGGCGCTGAAGTTCGTGGATCTGTCGGGGTTGGATATGCGGGGTGCCCTGCTGGACGACGCCGACTTCACCGGTTCGTCGCTGGAAGGGACCCGGATGGCCGGGGCGAGGCTGGAGCGCGCCCTGCTGTTCGGCTGCGACCTGCGCGGTGCCGATCTCTCCGGGGCCTGCCTCAAGCGTGCCGACATCCGGGGGACTTGCCTGCAAGGGGCCAATCTATCGATGGCCGACCTGACGCAGGCCGATTTTCGCGAAGGCATCATCGCGATTCCTCATGCCACAAAAGGCCTGGCCCAGGTCAAGCACGAGGAACGACCTGGACAGGCCGATGGGGCCCGGTTCGCCGGCGCGACACTGGACGGCTCACGGTTCGACGGGGTCAGTGCCTGCAAGGCCGACTTCACCGACTGTTCGATGAAGGGGGCCCGGCTTACGGGCGCGAACCTGAAGGACGCCGATCTGTCCGGTGCGATGCTGGAAGGCGCTCATGTCGGGGGCACAAATCTGGCTGGCGCTCGACTGGTGGGTGCGGACCTGTCTGGCGTAGCAATAGAGAATGCCAAACTTGACCGGACCGATATGACCGGAAGTCTCCGCACGCCGGGTGCTGATGTGCTCGATCGCGCTGAAACCCTGATGGAAATGGCGCTTGATGCCAATGCCTGGGCCGAGAGCGGCGGGGTGCTCGGTATGCCGGCGGTGTTCGATGGAGAAGACCTGCGTCCTCTCGCAAAACGCCTGGCCGGGCTGAAACTGCCTGCCCTGAGTGCCAAGGGAGCCTGTATGGTCGGACTGGATCTACGCGGCGTGCAGATGCAGGGAGCCAATCTGGAGCGCGCGGATCTTCGGGGAGCCGACCTGCGCGGAGCCGACCTGCGCGGAGCGAAAATGAGCGGCGCGTTGCTGAACAAGGCTGATCTCGGCGGGGTACACCTTGGGCCGCTACCGCTGGGGCCGTCACGCTCCATGCATTCGAACCTGTCGGAGTCCCGACTGCGCTATACGCGCCTGATCGGTGCTGACCTGACGCGGGTCTGTCTCGACAAGGCCGACCTCTCTGGTGCTGACCTCACCGGTGCCAACATGAAGGAAGCGAGCCTTGTCGGCACCCGGATCGATCACGCGACCGGACTACCTTCGGTCCCGGTCGCGGCTTGACGGAAAAGGGGGCAGCGCTAGCGCCACCCCCCTCCACTACGGAGTCCTGAACGGGTCCGAGGCCCTGTCGTCTCAAGCGGCGGCGGCTTCGCCTTCGATCAGGCGTGAGGCCCCCGTGCCGATTTCGATACGCCGCGGCTTAAGAGCCTCGGGCAGTTCGCGCTTCAGAGCGACCGACAGCAGTCCATTGTCCAGGTTGGCGTCGGTGACCACGACATAGTCTGCAAGCTGGAACCGGCGCTCAAAGTCGCGCTCGGCCAAGCCACGATGCAGATAGGTCTTGTGCACCCCGGCGTCGTCGTTGGCGGCCTTCTTGCCCGTGACCGTCAGGAGGTTTTCCTTGACCTCAAGGCTCAGTTCGTCCGGTTTGAAGCCCGCGACCGCGATCTCGATCCGGTAGGTGTTCTCGCCCGTGGTTTCGATATTGTAGGGAGGCCAGCCATTCTCCTGGCTGGTCCGGGCGGCGCTTTCCAGCAGACCGGCCAGACGGTCAAACCCTACGGCAGACCGATAAAGTGGGGTGAAGTCGATGGTACGCATGTCAATCTCCTGATCTTCAGCAAGACAATACCAGTCCCACATTCCCGTTGCCGGGACACAAGGGCTGGCGATGGGTGTTCAGATCTCCGATCCCTGCTGGGCTCCGGCGATCCGGAAGGCCCGCGAACGGCACCTTCGCAACCGATGTGGGAAGGTCCAGAGATCACACAAGGGCCCATATCGCATTTCCGATTCCCTATTCTTCGACTCGACGTATCGCGACAAAGGCGCTTGACCGTACCATCGTTACAGCATAGTGGAACGGTCGAAATGACCGATCTCCTGTCCTCCAAGGCTATCGAAAAGGCCCGGCGCCCGGCCGAGGCGGACCGGCGCGCGCTGTATGACGCCCTTCTGTCGTTGCGTACGGCTGAAGAGGCCGACGCCTTCATGGCCGACCTCTGCACACCATCTGAACTTCGGGCCTTTGCCGAACGCTGGGCCGTCGCGCGCCTGCTGGATGGCCAGTCCAAATCCTATCGCGAGATCGCCCTGGAAGCCGGGGCCAGCCCCACCACCGTCGTGCGCGTCGCGCGATTCCTTAAAGAAATGCCGCATCAGGGTTATCGCCTGGTGCTTGATCGCCTGAAGTCGAAAGCCTGAAAATCCAATGAGTACCGTCCAGGGGCGACTTCGCATCGCCGTCCAGAAATCCGGCCGCCTGTCCGACCGCAGCCTCGACCTGATCCGCGATGCGGGCCTGAAATGGGTCAAGGGCAACAACGACCTGCTGTACAAGGTCGAGAATTATCCGATCGATCTGCTGCGCGTTCGCGATGACGACATTCCGACCTTCGTGGCTGATGGCGTCTGCGATCTGGGTATCGTCGGCGAGAACGTGCTGGAGGAGGACAAGAACGGCGGACACAATGCCGAGGTCGTCATGCCGCTGGGCTTTGGCCGCTGCACTCTGAAACTCGCGGTGCCGCCGACCCTGACCTATGCCGGGCCGCGCTCGCTTGCCGGTCAACGAATTGCAACCTCATACCCCAAGATCCTGCGTCGCTGGCTGGATGAGCAGGGGATCGGGGCTGACATCATTACCATGCGCGGTGCCGTCGAGGTGGCCCCCCGGCTGAAACTGGCTGCCGCGATCTGCGATCTGGTCTCGACCGGAGCGACGCTGGAATCCAACGGCCTGATCGCCAAAGAAACGGTGCTGCAAAGCCAGGCCGTGCTGATCCGGTCGCCGACCGGCCCGGAACCGGAGCTTCAGGCCCTGCTGGACTCGATCATCGAACGGATGGCGGGCGTGGTGTCCTCGCAAGGAGCCAAATACGTCATGCTCAACGCTCCGCGCTCGGCCCTGGACGAGATCACTGCCATTCTGCCGGGCGCTGGTGCCCCGACCGTCATGCCTTTGATGGGGCGCGACGATGCCGTGGCCGTTCACGCCGTGTGCCAGGAAGCCGTCTTCTGGGAAACTCTGGAGAAGCTCAAGGCCGCGGGGGCCTCAGCCATCCTGGTTCTCCCGATCGAGAAGATGATGTGATGAAGCGTCTGGATTGGTCATCGCTGGACGCCGCCGGTAGGAAATCTGCCCTGGCCCGTCCGCGGCAGCGGACGGAGGCGCGCGTTACCGACGTGGTGCGCGAGATTTTCGACGATGTTCAGGCGCGGGGCGGTGCGGCCGTGACCGACTGGGCCGTCAGGCTCGACAAGGCCCCTCCGCGACGGATCGCCATCACGCCCGAGGCCGTGTCACAGGCAAGAAACGCCCTGGCCCCTGCCGACACGCGTTCGATCCGCATTGCCGCCGAGAACGTCCGTGTCTTTCACGAGATGACGAAGCCGACTGACACCCCCTTCGTGGAGACCACGCCCGGAGTAAAGTCTCGCCTCGTCTGGCGCTCCATCGGGGCAGCGGGTCTCTATGTCCCCGGCGGCACGGCCCCCCTGTTCTCGTCCCTGCTGATGCTGGCCATTCCGGCGAGCGTGGCGGGAGTGGGTGAGCGCGTCGCGGTGACGCCTCCGGGCAAGGACGGCAGCGTCCACCCTGCCCTGATCCTGGCTGCGTCCGAGGCCGGGCTCGACGCCCTTTGGCTGATCGGCGGGGCCCAGGCGATCGCCGCCCTGACCTTTGGCGTCACGCTCGATGACGGTGCAATCCCGGCGTGCGACAAGCTGTTCGGCCCTGGCAACGCCTATGTCGCCGAGGCCAAGAAATATGCCTCGTCCCTGCCTGGCGGCCCCTCGGTCGATATGCCGGCGGGCCCCTCGGAACTGATGGTCATCGCAGACCGGGACGCCGATTTCGAGATCGCCGCCGCCGACCTTCTGAGCCAGGCCGAGCATGACGCCGACGCGCAGGTCATCCTGGTCTCGGACTCGAACACCGCTATCGCCGAAATCCTCGCCGAGGTGGCACGACAGTTGGAGACCCTGCCCCGCGCCGACATCGCCCGCGCCTCCCTGTCCGAGGCCCGCGCCATCCGGGTCAAGGACATGGCCGAGGCCTGCACCGTCGCAAACCTCTACGGCCCCGAACACCTCGCCATCCAGGCCGAGGATGCCGAGGACCTTGTCGATCAGATCAAATGCGCCGGGGCTGTCTTCGTCGGCAGGTTCGCCGCCGAGACCCTGGGCGATTATGCCGCCGGACCCAGCCATGTCCTGCCGACTGATGGTGGAGCGCGGACCCTGGGCGGGATCACGACGTCCAGCTTCATGACAACCATGTCGGTCCAGATGGTAACAGAGGCCGGCGCTGCGGTACTGGCACCCGTGGCCGCGCGACTGGCCCGACTGGAAGGTCTGGAGGCCCACGCGCGGGCGGCTGATCTGAGAGCACCGGCATGACCCTGCCCGCCCCCTACGCTCCCCTCGTCTCTGGCGGAGACGGCCTCGATCGATATCCAGCGGACCCGTCGGTACTGGCCGCGCGGATGGCACAGATCTATGCCGTGCCGGTCGCACAGGTCCTGCCGATCCGGGGACTGACCCATGGGCTGGAACTGGTATGGCGCCTGGCAGCTTCGACCGGGCAGAGCGTTCAGGCCCCCGACGCAGAACCCTATGCACGACTGAACGCCATTTACGGTCGTAATGGCGACATCGGGGCTGTCGTGATCCGGGCCCTCGGTTCGATCGAGGCCGTCGCCGAAATGGCCGTCCGCGTCGCGCCCGCCCTTCTGGTCGTGGATGAAGGCCTGATCGAGTTCGCGGACACGGACTCGGCCACAACGGTGATCGACGCCAACCCTAACCTGATCGTGCTGCGCAGCCTGTCCCTGGCCTACGGCCTGGCCGGCGCGCGCGTCGGAGCCGCACTGGCGCAGTCCGACACGCTCGCCCGCCTGTCGGCCATGCTGGAACCCTATGCCCTGCCCGAACCCCTGGTCCGCCTGGCACAACAGGCCCTGGATCCTTCGCGCATGATCGAGACTGCCGAACGCATTTCCGGCGTCAAGCGAGAGCGGGCCCGCATCGCCCGCGAGGTGGCCAGGCTCATGACGGTCGAGGCCGGGGTCGGTCCGATCCTGATGGTGCGTCCCAATGACCCCGAGGCGATCCTGAGCGCACTCGCCAAGTACGGCGTGGCTGGGGACCGATCGGGCGAGCGGTTACGCCTTCCGATCTCGCTCAAGCCCGAGGTCAACGACCAACTCCTCACAGCCCTTGGCCTGACATTGCCGAAATCGCGCGTCGCCCGCACCGGTCAGGCCGTGCGCGATACAAAGGAAACCCGCATCGTCTGCGCCGTCGATCTCGACAGCCAGGACCCGGTCATCCTCCACACCGGCGTCGGATTCTTTGACCACATGCTGGAACAGGTGGCGGCCCATGGCGGGTTTTCCCTGCGCCTGTCCTGCGAGGGCGATCTGCACACAGACCCGCACCACACGATCGAGGACAGCGCCATTGCGCTGGGACAGGCGTTGAAACAGGCGCTCGGGGAACGGCGCGGCATTGCCCGCTACGGCTTCGTCCTGGCCATGGACGAGGCCGAGGCCCATATTGCGATCGACCTTTCGGGACGACCCTACCCGCTGTTCGAGGGCACCTTCGCCACGCCCTTCATCGGCGAATACCGCACCGATATGACCGCCCACGTCTTCCGGTCACTGGCCGAGGCCATGGGTGCCGCCATCCACATCAAGGTCACCGGCGACGACGACCATCACAAGACCGAGGCCGTCTACAAGGCCTTTGGCCGCGCCCTTCGCCAGGCCATTCGCATCGAGGGCGATGCCGTGCCCTCGACGAAAGGCGTGCTGTGACCGTAGCCATCGTAGGATACGGCGCAGGCAACACGGCCTCGGTTCAGTTCGCGCTGGAGCGGCTGGGTTGTCATGCGGTGATCACCGACGATCCGACCGTGATCGCCCAGGCTGAACGAGTCATCCTGCCGGGCGTCGGCGCCGCGGGCTATGCGATGCAGCGGCTGGCCGAACTGGGATTGATCGATCCGATCCGTGCCTTTGAGCGGCCCCTTCTGGGCGTCTGTCTGGGCCAGCAGCTACTGTTCGAGCGCAGTGAGGAAGGCGGGGGCGTCGATCTGCTTGGCTTCATTCCAGGTAAGGTTACACGGCTGGACATCCGCCCGGACCTGCCTGTGCCCCACATGGGCTGGACACGTCTGGAAGGCATCTCGCGCGATCCCCTGCTGGCTGGAGTGAACGACGGCACCTACGCCTATTTCGTGCACAGCTTTGTCTGCCCGGACACGGAGGCGACGATCGCCTGCGCCGACTACGGCACTGACGTTCCCGCGGTCGTGCACGCCGGAAACCGATGGGGCTGTCAATTTCACCCCGAACGCTCGGCTGCGGCCGGGGCGCTGATCCTCAAGAATTTCCTGAGTCTGCCATGCTGATCTATCCCGCCATCGATCTCCGTCACGGCGTCTGTGTGCGGCTGATGCACGGCCGGTTTGATCAGGTCACCGAATACGACACCTCACCCGCAGCGCGTCTGGCCGCCTTCGTCGCCGAGGGGGCTGCGTGGGTCCACATCGTCGATCTGGACGGCGCCGAGGCCGGTAGAGCCGTCCAGCACGACCTGATCGGTGACCTGGCACGCAGTCTGTCGGTCAATATCCAGTCGGGCGGCGGCGTGCGCACAATCGAAGATGTTCGCCGACTGTTGGACGCCGGCGTCACGCGCGTCGTCGTCGGATCGTTAGCGGTCACCCAGCCCGAAGCCGTGTCCGCATGGCTGGCCGAGTTCGGCTCCGAGCGCCTGACATTGGCCTTTGACGTTCGTGTTGGGGAGGACGGGGTTCCGACGCCTTCCTTGAAAGGCTGGACAGAGGCGGCCGGCTTCGACCTCTGGACCGCCCTTGATCGCTATCCCTTGGGGACGCTCAACCACATTTTGATTACCGATGTCGGCCGAGACGGGGCCCTGACCGGTCCCAATCTCGACCTGCTGGACGAGGCCCGGCGGCGCAGGCCGGATCTGAAGATCCAGGCTTCAGGTGGAGTGTCTTCGCTCGCTGATCTGGTCGCGGCGAAAGCCATTGGATGCGACGGTGCCATCGTCGGTCGCGCCATCTACGAGGGTCGGTTCACGGCGGCCCAGGCGATCAAGGCGACGAAATGACGGCCCGTCGCATCATTCCCTGCCTCGACGTCAAGGATGGCCGGGTGGTCAAGGGCGTCAAGTTCGAGGGCCATGTCGACATGGGCGATGCCGCAGAACTGGCCGCCCGGTATCGCGACCAGGGTGCCGATGAACTGGTCTTTTACGACATCACAGCCTCCCCAGAGGGCCGAACGCTGGACTATGGCTGGGTCAGGTCGATCGCGCGCCTGCTGGACATCCCGTTTTGCGTCGCGGGCGGGATCCGCAGCGTCGATCAAGCCGCTGCCTGTCTGGATCATGGGGCCGACAAGGTTTCGATCAACTCCCCGGCTTTGGAACGCCCGGATCTGATCGGCGAGATGGCGGCGCGTCTGGGCAGTCAGTGCGTCGTCGTCGGCGTCGATTCCCGCCGTGAGGACGGCCAGTATGTTGTCCACAAATACACCGGCGATCCCGATGCCCGCCGCCTCGCCGGACGCCGGACCATGGACTGGATCGTCGAGGCGCAGGAACGCGGTGCGGGCGAGATCGTGCTGAACTGCATCGATCAGGACGGAGTGCGAAAGGGCTATGATACTGGCCAACTGGCCGACGCCCGCTCGCGCCTGACCATCCCCCTGATCGCCTCGGGCGGGGCGGGGGCGGTGTCGCATTTCCTCGACGTCTTCGACCGGGCAAACGTATCGGGGGCCCTGGCGGCAAGCGTGTTCCATACCGGTGCGATCGCGATCCCCGACCTTAAGGCGTCGCTGGCGGGTTCGGGTGTGGAGGTGCGGCTATGAGCGAGATCCTGATGCTGAATCCCGATACCCTCGACTTCGCCAAGGGCAACGGACTGATCCCAGCGATCGTGCAGGACGCCGATACGCTTCAGGTCCTGACCCTGGCTTACATGGACCGCGCCGCCCTGGACGAGACGATCGCATCGGGCGAGGCCACCTTCTTTTCACGCTCGCGCGGCGGGCGCTGGAGAAAAGGCGAGACAAGTGGCAACCGCCAGACGGTAGTGGCGGTCACGCCGGACTGCGACGGAGACGCTATCGTGCTGGCGGTGCGGCCGATGGGCCCCGCCTGTCATCTTGGCACAACCAGCTGTTTCGGTACGGACGAGGCACCGGGTCTGGGCCGGATCGCGGCGCTGGAACGCACCATCGCCGAGCGTGCGTCGCAGGACCCATCGGTCAGCTATACCGCCCGGATGATCGCCGAAGGGCCGAAACGCCTCGCCCAGAAGGTCGGCGAAGAGGGTGTCGAGACGGCGCTCGCGGGCGTCGCCGGTCCCGATGAGGAAGTAGCCTCCGAGGCCGCGGACCTGATCTACCACTTGCTCGTTCTGTTACGGTCGCGTCACATGGTGTTTCAGGATGTTCTGGACGTGTTGGCCAAACGGGCGCGACCGGCCAAAGACGCAACCTGACAAGCAGGTCTGCGCTTCCTTGGTCAGGGTCGCGACGGGTCCGCATTCGGTAGGGAATACGGCAACCATGGCGGCTCTAGTTCTGTTCGGCGGTGGCGGCGATCTGGCGATGCGGATGCTTCTGCCCTCGCTGTATTTCCTCGACCACGACGGGATGTTGCCCGATGACCTCAAGATCATCGGTGCCGCCCGGTCCGAGGAAACCCCAGCCGAATACGTCGCCAAGGTGCGCCAGACCTGCGAGGCCAAGGCGAAGGCTGACAACGTCTGGGACGAGGCTGTCTGGGACCGGATGGAGGCCCGGCTCGACTATCTGGCCGTCGATGCGACCAGCGCCGAGAGCCTGAAGCCGTTGAAGGACAAGGTCGGCGACGGTCAGGTGACCTCCTTCCTGGCGGTATCTCCGTCCCTTTACTCAAGGATCGTCACGGCCATGCGGGCGGCGGGCCTTGCCGAGGTCGATGACCGGGTCGTGCTGGAAAAACCGGTCGGACGGGACCTGAAGACCTTCCTTGAGATTGACGACGCCGTGTCCGATGCCTTTTCCGAGCAGCAGGTGTTCCGCATCGACCATTATCTGGGCAAGGAAACCGTCCAGAATCTGATCGCCCTGCGGTTCGGCAACACGGTGTTCGAGCCCCTGTGGAATGCTCAGAACATCGACCACGTCGAGATCACCATCGGGGAAACGGTCGGCGTCGGCGACCGCTGGCCCTATTACGACGAATACGGAGCCCTTCGAGACATGCTCCAGAACCATATGCTCCAGCTGCTGTGCCTGGTGGCGATGGAACCGCCCTCGGACCTCGACCCGGAATCGGTGCGTAACGAAAAGGTCAAGGTGCTGCGGTCGCTCCGGCCCATCACCTATGAGGATGCCGAGCGGGTCACTGTGCGCGGCCAGTATGTCGGAGGTGTCGTCGATGGCGAGACGGTCAAGGGCTATGACGAGGAGCGCGGCCAGCCCTCGGACACCGAGACCTTCGTTGCCATCCGCGCCGACATCGACAACTGGCGCTGGGCCGGGGTGCCCTTCTTCATGCGGACCGGAAAGCGGTTGCCGGAAAAACGCACCGAGATCGTGATCCAGTTCAAGCCGGTGCCCCATTCGATCTTCGACTATGAGGACGGTGAGCCCGAAGCCAACAAGATGATCATCGAGCTGCAACCCGAGGAAGACATTTCCCTCACCGTCATGAACAAGAAGGCCGGGTTGGACAGCCGGATGCAGCTCCAGCCGATCAAGATGAGCCTGAGCTGGGGTTTTCGTACCCGGAACGAAACTCCACCCCGCCGTCGCATTGCCTATGAGCGCCTGCTTCTGGATGCCTTGAAGGGCGACTCCACTCTGTTCGTGCGACGAGACGAGGCTGAACAGGCGTGGAAATGGGTCGACGAGGTGTCCGAGGCCTGGTTCGAGGGAGGTGTGAAACCCCAGGAATATGTTGCCGGGACCTGGGGGCCGGATGCTGCCGATATCCTGATGGCTCGCACCGGCCGTGACTGGAACACGATCGATGCATGATCCGGGAATGCCGCTCATCGAATCCTACCCCTCCCTGGACAGCTGGTCCGCCTCCATCGCCGGGCGTCTGGAGGAGACCCTCGCGGCGGCCGTCCTCGATAGCGGAAAGGCCCTGTTCGCCGGCCCCGGGGGATCGACACCATCGCCTGTCTATGCGCGGCTGGCTCAGACCGACATCGGCTGGACCCATGTGTCAGTGACCCTGGTGGATGAACGCTATGTGCCCGAGACCTCGCCCGACTCGAACGCCCGGCTGATCCGCGAAGTCCTGCTGAAGGGGCCCGCAGCCGCTGCGACCTTCGTGCCCCTGTACCAATCCGCCATTACCGTGGACCGCGCAGCGGCTCTGGCAACCCTTGCTCTGAACAGGGTCGGCAGCCGCTTCGACGCGGTCCTGCTGGGCATGGGCGAGGACGGCCATATCTGTTCCATGTTTCCGAACAGTCCGACGCTGAGGACCCTGTTGTCGCCAACGTTGAAGCCCACTGTCCTGGGCGTCCCGCATGGGCGTGACGGTGACGCACCGACGATTGAGCGCCTGTCGATCAACCTGCCCTGGCTGATGTCGGCCGGACGCGTCATCCTGGGCATCAAGGGCACCGGGAAGCGCGCGGTGTTCGAGCGTGAGGCGGCTGGCGATCCGGCCCTACAGCCCATCGCCGCCCTGATCGCCAATCGCGTGCCGCTTGAAGTCGTCTGGACGGAGGCCGCCTGATGCCCACCCTGAATCCCGTCGTGGCCGCGGTCACCGCCCGCATCGTCGAGCGCTCGAAGGCCACGCGATCTGACTATCTCCGCCGCATGGACGCGGCCCGTGACTCCGGGACCGGCCGCGCCAAACTGTCCTGCGCCAACTGGGCCCACGCCTTTGCCGGACAGACCATTGCCGACAAGCTGACGGCCATGGATGGGTCGAAGCCCAACGTCGGTATCGTCACCGCCTATAACGACATGCTGTCGGCGCATCAGCCGTTCGAACACTTTCCAGCCGTCATTCGCAACGCGGTCCGGGAGGTCGGAGCCACCGCCCAGGTCGCCGGTGGTACGCCCGCCATGTGCGATGGCGTGACGCAAGGCCGCCCTGGCATGGAGTTGTCGCTGTTCAGTCGCGACGTCATCGCCATGTCGGTGGGGGTTGCCCTGACCCACGACGCCTTCGACGCGGCCATGATGCTGGGGGTCTGCGACAAGATCGTGCCCGGTCTGTTCATGGGAGCCCTGGCGTTCGGTCATCTCCCTGTTGTCTTTGCCCCGGCAGGTCCGATGCCCTCGGGTATCCCCAACGCCGAGAAGGCGCGAATCCGGGCCCTTTACGCCCAGAACCAGGTGAGTCGGTCCGTTCTGCTGGAAAGCGAGATCGGCTCCTATCATTCGCCCGGTACCTGCACCTTCTATGGCACTGCAAACTCCAACCAGATGATGATGGAGCTGGGCGGGCTGCACATGCCGTCCACCGCCTTCGTCCATCCCGAGACCGGCCTGCGCGACGCCCTGACGGCAGCGGCGGCAAGGCGGGCGGTCGAACTGGCTCGTAGCGGCGAATGCCGGATGGCCGACGTCATCGACGAGAAATCCATCGTCAACATGATCGTGGCGCTTCTGGCCACCGGCGGATCGACCAACCACGCCATCCATCTGGTCGCAATGGCCCGGGCGGCGGGGGTGTTGATCGACTGGACCGACATGGACCAGCTGTCGTCGGTTACCCCTTTGCTGGCGCGGGTCTATCCCAACGGCTCGGCCGACGTGAACGCGTTCCAGGCTGCCGGTGGCGTCGCCTTCGTGGCGCGCGAACTGGCCCAGGCCGGCCATATCCACTCCGACGTGACGACCATCATGGGGCAGGGCATCGAGGCCTATTTCCAGGAACCGTCCATGGTTGATGGCGAGCTGGTCTGGCGCGACGGCGTGACCGAGAGCCTGGATCGCGACATCCTGCGCCCGGCCTCTGATCCATTTGATACCGAGGGAGGTCTGCGCCTGGTCAAGGGCGACCTCGGCCGGGCCGTGATCAAGATCTCTGCGGTCAAGCCCGAGAATCGCATCGTCGAGGCCCATGCCGAAGTCTACGAAACCCAGGAAGACGTTCTAGCCGACTTCAAGGCTGGCAGGCTGGATCGCGATGTCATCGTCGTCCTGCGATTCCAGGGGCCACGCGCCGACGGGATGCCCGAGTTGCACTCGCTTTCGCCCGCCCTTGGCGTGCTTCAGGACCGGGGTTTCAAGGTGGCACTGGTCACGGACGGCCGGATGTCCGGGGCCTCTGGAAAGACCCCGGCAGCGATCCACGTCAGTCCCGAAGCCCTCGCCGGCGGTCCCCTGGCCCATGTTCAGACCGGCGACCTGATCCGCCTCGATGCCGAGGCCGGTGTGTTGAGCACCCTGGGAGTTGCGGATCTGGATGCACGACCGGCGGCGAAACGCTCGAACGCCAATGCATCCGGCTCGACCTGGGGCTATGGCCGCGAACTGTTTGGTGCCTTCCGCCGCGTGGTGTCCTCAGCGGAAGAAGGGGCCACTGTCTGTTTCTCCGGAGAGGGAGAAGACCAATGAGCATCGCCTCCGAGACTGTGACATGGGGACAGACCTTGCTGGTCGGTGATGTGGGCGGGACCAACGCCCGTTTCGCGCTCGCCCACAGGGTCGACGGCAGGCCTGTTCTAGAAAACCTGCAAAGCTTTCCGGCAGCCGAGCACCCCACGTTTCTCGGTGGGGTCAGGGCCTATCTGGACGGATGCGACGTCAAGCCGACAGGAGGCGTTCTGGCGGTCGCCGGGCCGGTCACCGATGGCGAGATCGACCTGACCAATTCGCCCTGGCGGGTTTCGGAAGGCGAACTTCAGACCCTGGGGCTCAAGCCCGTCCGGCTGATCAATGACTTCGAAGCCCTGGCCTGGGGCGCTCCCGTTGTCCCGACCGATCAACTGGCCTCTTTGGGCGGCCCCGAGGTAGGCGAAGATCATGCCGCCATCTCCGTGTTGGGTCCTGGTACCGGCTTTGGCGTCTCGACCCTGGCGCGCGACATCTACGGCAATGAAATCGCCATGCCTTCCGAAGGCGGCCACGCCTGCTTTGCGCCGGGCGATCCGATCGAGGATGAAATCCTCCGGATCCTGCGGAAACGCTACACCCGGGTCTCCATCGAGCGGCTGATCTGCGGTCCCGGCCTGCTGAACATGCACCGGGCCCTGGCCGAGATCGACGGACGCGAGACCCATATCGACGATCCAGCCCAGATTACCGCCGAGGCGCTTGAGGATCCCCGGAGCCATTGCGGAGCGACCCTGGCCCGGTTCTGCGCCATCCTGGGGGCTGTGGCCGGGGATATCGCCCTGACCACCGGCGCGCGTGGCGGGGTCTATGTCGCAGGCGGAATCGCACCGCGAATTCTGCCGTTCCTGAAGGCCAGCCCCTTTCGCGAACGGTTCGAGCGCAAAGGCCGTTTCGAGTCCTATATGGCGGCGATCCCCACCCACGTCATCCTGCACAAGCACGCCGCGCTTCTGGGGGCCGCACGCGTCGCCTTCGCCAACGCCGACTGACCGCGTCCCAGGGGACGTTCCACGTGGATCGCCAGGGCAACCAGAGGCATTTCTGGACCGTTCGCCGGCTCTGACCAGCCGTCCGAGGTTATGGCCGTCGGCTCCAAGCGCTGACAATTTCATCACGGCGGTGTGAACCGAACGTGATCGAGATCGTTTGGAAGTCTCCACCAGGAAGGGAACATCCCATGCGTATACTGACGATTACCGCCGCTGCTTTCGCTCTGACCGGCCTTGCGGCCTGTGGCGAAAGCTCGGCCGACAAGGCCGCCGAGGTCCAGGCGGATTCGCTGGAAGCCCAGGCAGCCGCAACGCCGAACGAAGCCGAGGAAAAGGCGCTGAATGCCCAGGCCGACGTGATCGAGCAACAGGCCGGCAATGCTGACGGCGGCATGACCACGGCCAATACCCCCAACACCTCGCCATCAACAGGCGCGATGGCTCCGGGTGAACCCGCCCCGAAGAACTAAGGTTTGGGTCGAAAAAAATGAGCTCCCGTCGCGCAATCGGCGGGGGCTTTTTCCTGCCGGCTTCACGAACGCTCAGTCGATGCAGAGTGTCGGCTCGGCCTTGCCTGCCGCGATCGTGGTGTGACACCCGAACCGGTCGCTATCGACCTGACACCGACCCGAAACGGACGCGTCTGCGGGCGTACCGATATCACCTTCGACGCGACAATCGCCCAGACACTGCCCATTGTCCGCACAGGGCTTCAGGGCATCGCCATATTTGATGACGCATTGCTCGCTTTGCATCCGGCCGACTCGGCGGATTTCTCCGCCACGGGCCGCACAGGCAGTGACCTCGACGCTCTGCCCAGGCAGCGGTGATCCGGCCGAACCGCCGGTGATCGGCGGGCCCGTCATCGGGCTACAGGCTGACGCCAGAAGGGCGGCGACGGCAATCATCAGGCAGCGCATTTCGGTTTCTCCTCGCCGACTGTGTGAAGCCGTATCGCGCCCATTGCATGGCATCCTTACATAAACCGATCAGCACCGCCCAAGAATCAACGCGTCACCACAGCCAGGAAAAGCAGGGCCGCCAGGATCGCCGACACGGCCTGCCAGAACCGTACCGGATAGCGCTCCATCAGCGAGAGGGTGTCGGTCATCGGCGCGGCCACCGCACTGCCGTTTTCGAGGACATGGACCAACTCCTGCACATCGGCGAACCGGTCATCGGGATCCAGGGAGATCGTCCTCAGGATCGCAGCCTCAAGCCATGCCGGCATGTCCGGTCGATGGACCGTGGGCCTTGTTGGCCGATCAAATTTTGGACGTCCACCCGCTTCCACCACGCCGAACGGGTAGTGGGTGCCAGTGAACAACCGATACAGGGTCACTCCGAGGGCGAATTGGTCAGTCAGGGCATTGCCCGCCTCGCCTGCGAACATCTCGGGGGCCATGAAGCCCGGCGTGCCGGGCGCCTCGGCTTCAGAGAATTCCTCGACACGCGACAGGCGCGCGACCCCCAGATCGATCAGCTTCAATCCGCCGGCCTTCTCCAGCACCACATTGTCCGGCTTGATGTCACGATGGACGATGCGCCTGCGGTGAAGCGCCTCGACTCCACGCGCGAGGCGGATGGCGGTCGCGATACCCGCCTGGATCTCGAAGCCTCCTTCGTCGGCCAGCCGTGCATGCAGCGTCCGCCCTTCATAGAAGGGTTGAACGATATAGAGGCGGCTCTGACGGCCCGCTTCGACCGACAGGGTCTTGCCCACGAACGGACTGTCGATGCGGCGACCGATGAAGCTCTCACGCAGGAAGGCCGCGCGCGCGCCCTGTTCGGAGACCAGCTTCGGCTTGGGGAATTTCAGCACCAGCGGCACGGCATCGGTCCCGTCCCGGGCCAGGAACAGCCGGGTGTATTTTCCATCCGACAGCAGCCGTTCCAGGCGGTAGCCATCGACGTTGTCGCCGACCCCGGGCGTCGGCAGGATCGGCAACCCTTGCGCCTCTGCACCGATGGCATCCCGATCGAGCGCCGCAATCCGCACCACATCCAGCACCACGGCGGTCGCATTGTCGCGCGTCCCCGCCATCGTGGCCGCATCGACGATAGCCTGGGCATCGGCGTCGGGCGAGGCGCGACGCCCCAGAAGTCGGGTCAGGGTTTCTTCATCCACCACGCCGTGGACCCCATCGCTGGTTAGCAACAACCGGTCATAGGGCTTCAGGGGCTGGGCCCGCACATCCAGCTTCACGTCCTGTTCGATACCGACCGCTCGATACAGCACATGACTCAGTCCGGGCTGCGGCAGGGTGTGATCCTCGGTCAGGCGGTGAAGGACGCCGTCACGGAAATGCCAGGCCCGACTGTCTCCAACATGCAGCGCCACCGCCTCGCGGCCCCGCAGGACCAGGGCGGTAAAGGTGGTCGCCGCGCCCGTCATGGTCGGATCGGACTTGCCCCGAGCATGAAGCCAGCGGTTGAAACCCCGCAGGGACGCCACCCCTGCTGCCGCGATCCCGCCCAGCGGATTCTGGCTCAGGTATCCGTCGATGAAGCTGCGCGCTGCCAGTTCGGACGCCACTCGCCCGGCCTTGGATCCCGAGACCCCGTCGGCAACTACGGCGATCACGCCGTGCAGCCGTTGCTCGGCGGCCGTGCCCATGTGAACCCCGCCGAAATCCTGGTTGTCCGCACGCGGCCCCAGTGCCGTCGCAAACCCGGCCGCGACTTCCAGATCACCTTCGACGCTCATGCTCGGCTCCCCCGGTCCACAAGGGCCAGTGGCGGTGCGCAGGTCAAGGGGGTGCGCGTCCGTCACAGGGATTGATCGCGTCCGGCTTGACGCACGGTGTCATCCCGGCGACGGGAGCGGATCCATCCGGAGACCCGACCATGCCGATCGATCGCCTGAGCGTCCTGAAAGCCCTCGAGACCCAGGGGGTGGCCCCGGTCTTCTATCATTCGGACCCCGAGGTCTGTCTCAATGTGATCCGGGCCTGCGCACGGGGGGGAGCCAAGGCGGTCGAGTTCACGAACCGTGGCGATTTCGCCTGTGACCTGTTCGGCGACATCAATCGCGAACTGATCGGGACCGACCCGGACGTCGTGCTGGGTATCGGCTCGGTGATCGATGCGGGCACGGCGGCACAATTCCTCAATCGCGGCGCGCGTTTCGTGGTCAGCCCCTGTCTGGTGCCGGACGTGGCCAGGGTCTGCAACCGACGGATGGTCGCCTATTTCCCCGGTTGCGGCTCGGTGCGCGACATCGGCGAGGCGCAGGAACTGGGGTGCGAGATCATCAAACTATTCCCCGGTGCCTCCGTCGGCGGGCCCGACTTCGTCAAGGCAGTTCTGGGACCCATGCCCTGGACCAAGATCATGCCCACCGGCGGCGTCGATCCGGACGAGGCCTCCATCGCCAAATGGTTCGGGGCAGGCATCGTCGCAGCCGGCATGGGCTCCAAACTGATCACCGACGCTGCGGTCAATGCGGGCGACTGGGCTGGAATTGAGACCCAGGTCCGAGCGACCGTCGATGCCATCGCCGCCTTCCGCGCAAAGGCCTGATCTGTCAGACGCTCCAGTCGGCCACGGCCTCTTCGATCCCGATCAGTCCCCGGCGTGACGGGTTGATCGACGTGGGGGTCGCAGCAAAGCGCGGGGCGGTCGCCGGCTGTCTGATCCCGTCGATCTCGACCAGGGTGGCCCGCTCCCTGTTGTGCGGATGGTCTGCGGCCTCGGCGAAGTCCAGGACGGGAGAGACGCAGGCGTCCGTGCCCTCGAACCGCGCGGCCCAGGCGTCGCGGGTACGGGTGGCGAAGACCTCGGCAAAGGCCTGTTCCATCGCAGGCCACCCTGCGGGATCGAACTGGTTGTACACTGCGGGATCGAGGCCGAGCCCCTTCACCAGCAGGGTAAAGAACTGTGGTTCCAATGCGCCCACCGCGACATGGCGACCATCGGAACAGGCATAGCAACGATAGAAGGGCTTGGACCCGTCCAGCAGGTTGATCCCTCTCGCGTTGCTCCAGAGTCCGCCTGCCGCCAGAGCATGGAACATGGCAGTCAGGCTGGCCGTGCCGTCGGTCATGGCGACATCGACGACCTGTCCCCGGCCCGTCGCGCGGGCGCTGATGATGGCGGACAGCAGGCCCACGACGGCGAACATCGAGCCCCCGCCATAGTCTCCGACGAGATTCAGCGGCACCGGCGGCTGTTCGCCCGCGCGGCCCATGGCGTTCAGGGCACCGGTAATGGCGATATAGTTGAGGTCATGCCCCGCCCTCAACGCCAGAGGCCCGGTCTGGCCCCAGCCGGTCATGCGGGCAAAGACCAGTCTCGGATTGCGCGCCAGACAAGGCTCGGGCCCCAGACCGAGGCGTTCCATGACCCCCGGCCGAAATCCTTCGATCACTGCGTCGGCGCGGGCGATCAGATCAAGCGCCCGGTCCCTGTCGTCGGGATCCTTGAGATCCAGATGGACGTGTTTGCGGTTGCGGTTCAGGATCGCCCCGCCGGTATTGTCCCAGGCCTGTCCCGAGTTCGGCGCTCGCGCGATACGCACGACCTCGCACCCCATATCGGCCAGAAGCATGGCGGCCAGGGGTACGGGTCCAATGGCATCGAATTCGACGATACGAAGACCCACAAGCGGACCGTTCAGGCGCATCCAGTCCCCCTTCCGGGCGTCATCCTGCTCGCAGGTCGGGCGGAGTTGCTTCTTCGGTCAGGATTTGGATCGCGTCTTCTATCGACACCACCTGCTGGGCCTGTGACCCCAGCCGGCGGATGGCGACCTCGCCCTTTTCGGCCTCGTTGCGCCCGACGACGGCGATCACCGGCACCTTGCCGACCGAGTGTTCGCGGACCTTGTAGCCGACCTTCTCGTTCCTCAGGTCGGTCTCGACTCGCAGACCCGCCTTCCGCAGTCTTTCAGCAACCTCTTCGGCATAGCCATCGGCGTCAGAGGTGATCGTGGCCACCACGACCTGGACCGGCGAGAGCCACAGCGGGAAAGCCCCGGCGTAGTTCTCGATCATGATGCCGATGAACCGCTCGAACGATCCCAGGATCGCACGGTGCAGCATGACGGGCCTGTGCTTCTGGCCATCCTCCCCGACATACTCGGCGTTCAAGCGTTCGGGCAGGACGTAGTCGAGTTGCAGCGTGCCGCAGGTCCATGTCCGGCCGATGGCGTCCTTGACGATGAAATCCAGCTTGGGCGCATAGAAGGCCCCGTCGCCCTTGGCGATGACGGGTTCGACCCCGGCCAGACGTGCGGCCTCGCCCAGCATCGATTCGGCCTTGTCCCAGAATTCGTCGGTGCCGGCGCGCACCTCGGGCCGGGTGGCCAGGGCGATCTCGTGGGTCTGCATCCCCAGGTCGGCATGGATCAACTGGGTCAGGCGGATGAACCGTTCCGTCTCGTCGACGATCTGGTCCTCGCGGCAGAAGATGTGGGCGTCGTCCTGGGTAAAGCCGCGCACCCGCATCAGACCATGAAGGGCACCCGACGGCTCATAGCGGTGACAGGCCCCGAACTCGGCCATCCGCAGCGGCAGTTCACGGTACGACCGCTGGCCCTGATCGAAGATCTGAACGTGGCCCGGACAGTTCATCGGCTTGAGGCTGAGCGTCTCGCCCTCGACCGTCTCGCAGACGAACATATTGGGGCGGTACTTGTCCCAGTGGCCGGACTTCTCCCAGAAGGTGCGGTCCAGGACCTGGGGCGTCTTGACCTCGACATAGCCGGCGGCGTCCAGGCGGCGGCGCATATAGGCCTCCAGCACCCGCCACAGCACCCAGCCCTTGGGGTGCCAGAAGACCATGCCCCGGCCCTCTTCCTGCATATGGAACAGGCCCATGGCCTTGCCGATCTTGCGGTGATCGCGCTTCTCGGCCTCCTCGATGCGGAGGAGGTAGGCGTCCAGATCGGCCTGCGAGGCCCAGGCGGTCGCATAGATGCGCTGGAGCTGGGCGTTTCTATGATCGCCGCGCCAGTAGGCCCCGGCCAGCTTGGTCAGCTTGAACGCCTTGCCGACGAACCTGGTCGAGGGGAAGTGCGGACCCCGGCACAGGTCCTGCCAGGATGCACCCTGGTGATAGACGCTGATGTCCTCACCCTCGGGAAGATCGCGGATGATCTCGGCCTTGTAGGTCTCGCCCATCGCCTCGAAACGGGCGATGGCCTCATTGCGCGGCAGGACTTCACGACGGATCTTTTCGTCGCGATCGACGATTTCGGCCATTCTCTTCTCGATCGCCTTGAAGTCATCGGTCGAGAAGGGCTCATCACGAGCGAAGTCGTAATAGAAGCCGTCCTCGATCGAGGGACCGATCGTGACCTGGGTACCGGGGAACAGTTCCTGTACCGCCTGGGCCATGATGTGGCTGGCATCGTGACGCAGGGTGTCGAGCGCCTCCGGAGCATCGCGCATGATGATCTTCAGCGCGCCAGACGCGCCGACCGGAGCATCGAGATCGAGCAGACGACCGTCCAGCTCGATCAGGACCGCCTTCTTGGCCAGCGAGGGCGAGATCGAGGTCGCGACGTCACGACCCGTGGCGTCGGCAGGATACTGGCGCGTGGCGCCGTCAGGAAATTTCAGGTCGATCATGGAATCTTGGTCTCAACAGGCGGCACCGGGTCATACCCCGATCCTCCGAACGGATGGCATTTACAGAGGCGCCGCACCGTGAGCCATCCCCCTTTGACGGGTCCGTGCTGGATCAGCGCGTCGCGGCCATAGTCCGAACAGGTCGGCAGGAACCGGCAGGATTGCCCGAACCAGGGGGACAGCGTCAGCTTGTAGCCCCGATGGGCCGCGCGGACGCCGCGTTCATAGAGTGTACCGGAGCGTGTCATAGTGTCTGCGCATACCCCGCTTTGCGGGAAGACGCACGTTCAGGCGGCACCGGCGAGCGTGGTTCGGGCGGTCTGGGCCATGCGTACCGCATCCAGCGTCGCCTCGATGGCGACCATGGTCGAGGCGTGGCGGGCGGGATAGTCGGCGACCTGTTTCAGGACCCGCAGGCCCTCGAAACGCCCGACAGGGCCTTCTCCCCCGGACTTCAGCATGGCCAGCATGGCGTCGCGGGCGGTCTCGACGTCGTCCCGAGCGGCACCGATGATGCTTTCGCCCAGGACCCCCGCAGCAGCCTGGCCGAGGGCGCAGGCCTTCACGTCCTGGGCAAAGTCGGCAACGCGGCCATCTGCGTCGAGGACCACATCGACGATCGCCCTGGACCCACAGAGTTTGGCGACCCGTTCGCCGGTGCCATCCGCTTCATGCAGCCGCCCGCTGTGCGGCAGATTGGCCGCCAGCGTCAGGATGCGAGCGCTGTAGAGATCATCGATCATGGCAACGAGAATAGGCAGTTCAGCCGGTCGATAGAAGGGCCGATTCTCCACCGTGAGAGTCGCGAGACGGTAAAGGGCCTGAATCACTGCCCCTGCAACGAGCCCCAGGTCCGGGCCATGGCGGGCGCGGCAACGTCAGTCTGGACGGAAGATGTTGCCGGACCGGCCTTGTCGCGCAGCCAGCGCAGATTGCGTTCGGCGGCCTCGGGCGGCAGGGCGCGGCGGATGATCTGTTCAGCCTCGGCCATGTTTCCCTGCACACCCAGGACCAGCGCGAGGTTCAGTTGCGTCTTCAGGGTCGCGCCCGGCTGGGCGATGGCGCGACGTAGCAGGGCCTCGGCCCCGGGCGCATTGCCGTCGGCGGTCAGGGCCATGGCGGCATTCGTCAGGATATCTGGATTGTCCTTCGACAGTCGCAGCCCTTCGTTCCAGGCGGCGCGACCGTCCTCGACACGTCGGACCTGTGTATAGGCAACGCCCAGCAGCGACAGAGGCCGCCAGTCGTCCGGTGCCAACGTCCGCGCCTGCTCCAGCGACGCGATGCCGTAGAAGGCCTGCCCCCGGGCGATATGGGCCCGCCCGAGTTCCAGCATGGCTTCGACATTGGCGGGCTGGGTCTGCAACACCTGCTGGGAGACGGTGGCGGCCTGATCGAACTGTCCCAGTTCGCGCAGCGCCATCGACAGCCTGACCCCCGCGACCGGATCTGCCGGATTGATCTCGGTTTCGCGACCCCAGAATACCGACCGTGACAGGGCATCGGCCCGGTCGTAACTGGCCCTCTCTGCCGCGCTTGCAGGAACAGGTGCGGCTGTCGCGGGCGGGGGCGTGGCGGTGGCGGGGGACGCACGATCTCCGGCGACGGCCGATCCAGCGATCAGGACGCTCAGAGCAAGGACAGCGGCGATGCGCGACATGAGGGTGATCCAGTATGGCGACGTCGCCTAGAATCCCGCCTTGGCGTCAAGCATTGGTTAACGTCCGCACCGCCACCCCCCTGGTTTCCAGACGCCTTGAGGCGTTGACGGACTTGCCTTCAGCCTGCGTTCATTTCACCTGTTGTCTGGAAGCGGTAGGGGCATCGGGCCCTGGGGGAAGTCAGCGTGAAATCGAATATCTCCATGCGCCTTGGCGCGGTGGCTGTTGTGTTTGCCACTATCTCGGGCGGCACGTCCGCCATGGCTCAGGATGCGTCCTTGAGGCCGAACTTCGGTACGGTGACACTGCGTGCCGGGTTCACACCCGATCCGCAGGTGGTCCGGATCACGGCCGGCGGCAACATCAACTCCAACGATGCCACCTCCCTGGGAAGCCAGTGCGTCGGCATGATCACCGACGCGCCCGACTACCGTATCAACTACACCGCCCAGCCGGGCGTCGCCCTGACGATCCGGGTCAGTTCCAGCGCCGATACGACCCTGGTCGTCAACAACCCGCGCGGCGAGTGGTATTGCAACGACGACCTGGGCAGTTCGACCAATCCGGGCGTGGTCTATCGCACCCCGCTCAGCGGCACCTATGACGTCTGGGTCGGGACCTTCGGAACAACACCTGCCCCCGCCCAGATCTCGATCACAGAGCTCGAATAGGCCAGGCTGAGCTTTCGGCATTGGGAACGGCGGCTGGAGACAGCCGTCGTTTGCATCTGAGCGGATCATCAACCCGCCGATCGTCAGTCCGCTGTCGAAATGAACCGTTGAAGACGCTAGACCAGCAGTCGTCCTGCGCGCCTTCAAAGGTTCTGTCATGTCCCTGAAACCTCCCGTCCTGATCGCCCAGGGTCCGGGTGCCGATCCCGACGGGGCCGCCGTCTCGATTCGCATCGTCGGGGCCGAGGGTCTGCTTCAGGGGCGGATCGCGGCCTGGGCGGCGGCCAACGCCTTTACCGGCAAGGCGGGTCAGGTTCTGCTGGTGCCCGACGAGACCGGCACACTGTCCGAGGTCCTGTTCGGCGCTGGAAAGATCTTCGATCCTGGATCGGTCCGGGCCCTGGCCGCAAAACTGCCCGCAGGCATCTACCGACTGGAAGGGTTGGCCCAGACAGAGGAGACAGCCGCAGCCCTGGCCTTTGTCCTGGGCGGCTACAGGTTTGATCGGTACAGGGCCCGCAAGGACGACACTCCACGTCTGATCGTGACCGAGGGGGTCGACATCGAGGATGTCCTGCGGATCGGCGCGGCCTGCGCCCTGGTTCGCGAGATGGTCGATACCCCCGCCGCCGACATGGGTCCGCTCCAGATCGAGACCATCGCCCGCGAGATCGCCGGGTCGGGCGATGCGACCTTTTCGGTCATCGAGGGCAACGCCTTGCTGGAGGAAAACTATCCGGCCGTCCATGCCGTGGGCAGAGCAGCCACCCCCCTTCGCGCGCCCCGTGTGATCGAAATCGGCTGGAATCTGGAGCGCACCGACCTGCCGCTGGTCGCCTTGGTGGGCAAGGGGGTGGTGTTCGACACGGGCGGGCTGGACCTGAAGTCGGCTGCGGGGATGCGCAACATGAAAAAGGACATGGGGGGGTCGGCCCATGCCCTGGCGTTGGGGCGACTGGTCATCCAGGCCGGACTGGCCGTGCGTCTGGTGGTGCTGGTTGCCGCCGTCGAGAACGCCGTCTCGGCCGACGCCTTCCGGCCCGGCGACGTCCTGAACAGCCGCAAGGGGCTGACCATCGAGATCGGCAATACCGACGCCGAGGGCCGGTTGATCCTGGCCGATGTCCTGACGCGGGCGGGCGAGCATTCCCCCGACCTGACGCTGGATTTTGCTACCCTGACGGGGGCTGCCCGTGTCGCTCTGGGCCCCGAATTGCCGCCGCTCTACACAGATGACGAGGCTCTGGCGGCCGATCTTCTGGCCGCCTCGCGCGATGTGTCAGACCCCCTGTGGCGGATGCCGCTATGGGTCGGTTACCGCGCCGCAATCGACAGCGACATCGCCGATCTGCGTAACGACTCCGCCGCCTGGGCCCAGGCCGGATCGATCACTGCGGCCCTGTTCTTGCAGAAATTCGCTCCGTCCAGCGGGGCCTGGGCCCATCTGGACATTTTCGCCTGGAACAGCCGCAACCGTCCTGGCTGGCCCGAAGGGGGCGAGGCCCAGAGCTTGCGGGCCTGCTACGAAATGCTGCGCCGACGCTACGGGACCCCGGGCTAAAGGCAGAGACCGGCCCGATCTTGTGGCCGGGCCGGTCCATGGGTGCGACGGGGAAGGGTCTATTGCTGCACCACGCTCATGCCGCGGGCTTCCAGCATGGCCTGGACACTGTCGGGCCCGGCCAGGTGGGCGGCACCCACGGCGATGAAGGCCGTGCCCGATCCGGCCAGCAAGCCCTGGATGTCGTCGGCGAAACCGACGTTGCGGCGGGTCAGGAGCGCTTCATAGATGGCCGGAGCCTCGGCCTTCATCTCGTCAACGCCCACACTCTGGATCGTCGCGACGTCACCGGTCGCCCAGGCCTCTACCATGACGTCGAGCTCGGTCGCGGCATCGTCGAAAGCCTCAAGCGAGCTGCGCAGGAATTCCAGCTGGGCTTCTTCGGGCAGGGTGGCCAGAATCCGCACCTGCTCGTCGATGGTCTCGAACCCGTGCACCGGCTTGCCCGCCGCCAGGGCTCGCGCCTTGAGCGTCAGTTCTACGCCCGAGGCCGGATCGTAGCCCGCCTTGGTGAGCGGGGCCATCGCCAGCGACAGTCCTGCCAGCCAGGGCCGCAAGGGATCCAGTTGAGCCGCGCTGGAGCCAATCTCTCGGGCGGCGAAATCGAGCAATGTCAGCTGGCCCGAGGTAATTTGGTGCGACAGGGGCTCGGTGCCCAGCCCATAGCGTTGCACCAGGGGGATGATGGCGGCCTGGTCGTCGGGGTTGGATATCTCGAAATAGATGTCCGACGCGCTCTCGAAGGCGGCATCCACCTTGGCCGAGCCCCAGGCCGTGGTCGGCTTCAGCACATGGACAGTGCCGAACAGATACAGCGTCGAATCCGCGTCGCGGACGACCCACAGGGCTGGTCCGGCCCCAGTGGCGGGCGGCACGGCGCGTGGCGCAACGGCGGCGTCTGTCGCGACCGTCTGAGCCAGGGCATCGGCGGGTGCCGCGGCGAGAGCGGCGGCCAGACAGGCCCCCAGGATCGTCCCGGCGGTGAATCGCACGGTGGCGGCGGCGGAGGTCCCGAGACGGGCGAGAAGAGACATGGCTGAAATCCTTGTGATCAGCGTGAAAGGTCGAACAGGCATGGCGAGGCTGTCTGAGGCCTCGAAAGACGTCAGGTGATACCGCGTCGGGCCGCAGCAACCATGGAGGCGAACAGATAGACCCCCATGAGTATGCCGGTCATGCCCCAGGCGGTGATCCCCTCGACGAGGCCCAGCCGTTCGGCCGCCGCATAGACAAAGAGGGCGGTCTGCAGGGCCCAGAAGGCCAGGGCACTGGTCTCGGCCATCACCCGCCGAAGCATCTCGTCGGCGGCTCGCCACAGCATCAGGTTGGCGACACTCTGGACGATCAGCAGGGCCACGATGCCGACGAAGATCAGGTCGGGAGAGGCAAACCGGGTCCCGAAGACGGGGAGCGCGAACATCACTCCCGCCAGCAACAGCACCGCGATCTGAAGCAGGCCACAGCCCCTGGGCACCTCGCTGGGGCGGGTCGCCATGACCCCTGCGCTGATCAGGCCCATGGCGATCAGACAGACCGACATCAGCATGGCGAGCTCGTCGTCCCAGCGGCTGACGGTATCGCGGCCGAAGTCGGCCAGGGCATATCCGCACAGGCCTCCCAGTCCGGCCAGAACGGCGATCCCGAGAATTTTCTGCCAGACAGGCCGGCGGGTGGTGATTTCAACAGTCACGGCAGGGCTCCTTCATCTGAAAAAATGGATTCGATGGGTTGTTCGAAGATTCGGGCGATCTTGAAGGCCAGGGGCAGGGACGGGTCATAGCGGCCGGTCTCCAGCGCGTTGACCGTCTGGCGCGACACGCCCAGCCGCTCGGCCAGCACGGCCTGGCTCCAGTCGCGCTCGGCGCGCAGGACTTTCAGTCGGTTGTGCATGTCGATCAGCGCCGCGCCAGCCACCACCAGGCCCACACCACAGCATAGCCGATCATCATCAGCATCATCATGCCAAAGGCACCCGCGGCCATGTAGGCGGCCGGGTCCGTGCGACCGTCATGGGCCGCGAAACGCAAGGTCTCGGCCTGCGGAAGAGCCGCCAGGATGACCCCGACCCCGCCGACCGCCATGCCTGCAGAACCGCCCCAGAACCACGCCGCCTTGTGCGCCTCGCGCGCCGCCTCGTCGATTGAACGCATCCAGGCGACGGCGACCCAGAACGCACCGGCCATGATCACCACCGAGAACATCGTCATGATCCAGAGCACCGCGCCGTCCATCGTCACGACGCCGGCCGCTCCCAGAAAGCCCATGACAATCCCCATCAGAAAGACCAGGGCGACCAGTGCAAGAAGCCCCAGAACGGACTTGCCGATGACCGACCACAACCCTTTTGCCATGACAAATCTCCCTGTCGTTTGGACAAGGGTGTTTTACATTACGCACCCGCCTTGTCAAGCGACCTTGTCAACTTCTCTGATCTGGTCTCAGCCGAGCTTGCGGTCCCTGTCGGAGGCGATCAGTTCGGGGCGGGTGATCGCGCGTGGCGACTGGTCGATGGCGACCAGTTCGGGCAGGTCGCGACCCTCGTGATCGACCTGCAGGTCCTCGAACCGACGGGCCTGCACCATCACCTGACTCTCCAGGGAGCCGACGAACTGATTGTACCGCCCGACGGCCATATCAAGAGCCTTGCCGACCGCCGCCGCATGCCCGCCCATCGCTGCCAGCCGCTTGTAGAGCTCCTTGCCTAGACGGGCGACCTCTTCGGCGTTCCGCGACTGTTCCTCGGCACGCCAGCCATAGGCGACTGCCTTGCACAGGGCGAACAGTGTCGTCGGCGTCACGATGACGACGCGACGATCCATCGCCTCGGTCATCAGCTCCGGTTCGTGATCGAGGGCCGCCGACAGGAAGGCGTCGCCCGGCACGAACATGGCCGTGAAATCGGGGCTGGGCTTGAACTGGTCCTGATAGGCCTTGGCCGACAGCTGGCGCATATGCGTCTTCACGCTCAGCGCATGGGCGGCCATCAGGCCGGACCGCCGGGCATCGTCGTCGCCGTCCTGACAGTCCAGAAAGGCGCTCAGCGACACCTTGGCGTCGATCACGAACATCCCGCCCCCTGGCAATCGGACGATAACGTCAGGCCTCAGATGGCGTCCGTCGTCTCCGGCTTCGGAGGTCTGTTCCGTGAAATCGAACCGCCCCGACATTCCGGCGGTTTCCAGCACATTCCTCAGCGTCTGCTCACCCCAGCGCCCGCGTCGTCCTGAATTGCCTTTCAGCGCCTCAGTCAGCCGTCGTGCCTCGTCGCGGGTGGCGGTGGACGCCGTCATCAGGGCCGCCAACTGTTCCTTGAGCCCTCCGGTTTCCTCAACGCGGACTTTTTCCAGCGCCGAGACATGCTCCTGAAACGCCTTCAGCGTATCGGCGACGGGCTTCAACTGGGCCTCCATCCGGGCGTGGGCGACGCGGTCCTGGGCCTGAAAGGTCTCCGTGGCGCGCGTCACCATCTGGTCAGCCACGGCCTGGGCCGACTGGGCCGCCTGGGCTTTCAGGAACTCGCCCATCGTGACCCGGCTGTCCTCGATCAGAACGATCCGATGCTCGGCCGTGCTGAGAGCCCCCCTGGTCTTCTGCCACCCCATAAAGGCCCACAGGAAGGCCACCCCGAAGGCGGCAGCGAGAGCGGCGAGGACCGGCACAAGAACGTTCATGCTCCGTTCCTAGCTGATACCTTTCCGGTACGAAAGCTGGATCGGGTCTCGTCGTTGCTTGGTCGGGCAGCACCATTCGACATCTACGCCACGCGCCCGCTCATGCCGGGTCATCCTTGCGCATCGACAGGAGGCTTGGGAGAACTGTCGGCCCTTGCGGGCCTATATCAAGCCGGTCGCCGCGCCCGGAGCGCCTGGACGATGGTACCGTCGTCGAGCCAGTCGAGATCTCCGCCCACTGGCACGCCGCGCGCCAGGGACGTCACCTCGACGCCCGACCCTGCCAGGCGATCGGCCAGATAATGGGCTGTGGTCTGGCCATCGACGGTGGCGGGAAGCGCCAGTACGACCTCGCGTACCGCCCCGCCCCCGCCTTCGGTGTTGCCGATACCGCTCCTGGCCCGCCCGACCAGTTCGGCCACGCGCAGGTCATCGGGACCGACGCCATCCAGCGCCGAGAGCAGGCCGCCCATGACGTGATATTTGCCCCGGTACGCGCCCGAGCGTTCCATGGCCCACAGGGCACCGGCCTCCTCGACCACGCAGATCAGGCCGTTGTCGCGATGAGGATCCGAACAGATCGAGCAAGGGTTACGGGTGTCGGGCGCCCCGCACACCGAGCAGGACGACACCTTTTCCGCCGTCTCGGCCATGGCGGCAGCCAGGGGCACAAGCAACTGCTCCCGTTTTTTCAACAGTTGCAAGGCCGCACGCCGGGCCGAGCGCGGCCCGAGCCCGGGCAGCTTGGCCAGAAGCGCGATCAGGCGTTCGATCTCGGGTCCGGCGGAGGAGGCCATGTCTACAGGATCGACGGGATCAGAACAGCTTGGGCATACCGGGAATGTTCATACCCGCCAGCGGCCCGGCGGCCTCGCGCATCAGGGCATTATTGGCCTCGTCCAGTCTGCGCTTGGCGTCGGCGTGGGCCGCCACGATCAGGTCAGACAGTATCTCGCTCTCGCCGGGCACCAACAGGCTGTCGTCGATGGTCACGCCTGTGATCTCCCCCGCCCCCTTCAGGGCGATGGTTACCAACCCGCCACCAGAGGTGCCTTGCGAGGCGGTTTCGGCCATCTTCGCCTGGGCGTCCTGCAGCTTCTGCTGCATCGCCTGGGCCTGTTGCATCAGGGCATTGAGATCTTTCATGCGATCTAGATAAGCCGAACCGGCGACCTGCAACAGGGGGCCTTTTCTGTGTGGACCACCGCACGATCAATGGAACCCATGGTGTCGACGTGGTTCTGGCCTCAGGCCAGCGAAGGATCGATGTCCTTGCAGGCCTGCAAAAGGCCCTGGACCGAAGCGACGGACTTCTCGAACATCGCCTTTTCCTCGTCGTTGGTGGTGAACTCGACGACCTTCTCGACACCACCGGCACCGATCAAGGCGGGGACGCCGACATAGAGGTCCGAAAGGCCGTACTCACCCGACAGCCAGACGGCGCAGGGCAGGACGCGCTTCTGGTCCAGCAGGTAGGATTTGGCCATGGCGATGGCGCTCTCGGCCGGGGCATAGAAGGCCGAGCCGGTCTTGAGCAGGGCGACGATCTCGCCACCACCCTTGCGGGTCCGCACGACGATGGCGTCCAGATCGGCTTGGCTCAGGAAGCCAGCGGCCACCGCATCAGGCAGAGGCAGGCCGCCGATGGTCGAATGGCGAACCATGGGCACCATGTCATCGCCGTGACCGCCCAGGGTCCAGGCGTGGATGTCCTGAACCGAGACGCCGGTCTTTTCCGAGAGGAAATAGGCGAAACGGGCCGAGTCGAGCACGCCGGCCATGCCGACGACCTTCTCCTTCGGAAGGCCCGAGAATATCTGCAGCGCCCAAACCATCGCGTCGAGCGGGTTGGTGATGCAGATGACGAAGGCATTGGGCGCATGGGCCTTGATGCCCTCGCCGACGGCCTTCATGACCTTGAGGTTGATCGAGACCAGGTCGTCGCGGCTCATGCCGTCCTTGCGGGGAACACCGGCGGTGACGATGCAGACGTCGGCACCAGCGATGTCGGCATAGGCGTTGGCACCCTTGAGCGAGACCGACGAGCCGAACACGGCGGTGGCCTCGGCGATGTCGAGCGCCTTGCCTTGCGGCGTGCCTTCGGCGATGTCGAACAGGATCACATCACCCAGGGCTTCGCGCGCAGCCACATGGGCCAGGGTGCCGCCGATCATACCGGCGCCGATGAGGGCGATCTTTGCGCGAGCCATAGGAAAGTCTCCGTCTTGGGGCCATGCGCGTTTCGCGCCACTTGAGGCCGGTTGCGTATGCGAGAAGAAATCGTGGCAGGGCTCTAGACCCGAGAACCGGGATCGGCAAGCCGCAGGCTTTACGACACGCGCGCCGCCTGCGAACCTGACCGCAAAACGGGAGTGAAGCCATGCGTCCAGTCACCGCCGCCTTGATCGCCACAGTCCTCTCAGGGGTTGCTGCTCCGGCGCTCGCCCAGACCCCGCCCGCCACGATCGGCCAGCAGTATGTTCCCGCCCCCTGGTGGATGCGCGATCCGGTGATCGCCTCGATCGGCCAGGTCCGAACGGAGATCGCAGCTAATCGTGCCGGCTTCAGCGCCAGCTTCACCGCCCTGGACCGCAGCGCCGCCGATGCGTCGAGGAAGGCCGCCGATCTGGTCCGTGCGCTCAGCCAGCAATTGGCCAGCTACGGGGCTGACAAGGTGCGGGTCGAGACCAGCCTGACGACCCGGCCGATCTATGAACAGTACCGCGACGAGGCCGGGGTGATGCGCGACAATGTCCGTGCCGACAAGATCGCCCGCTACCAGACCGAAGCCTCGGTGCGACTGACGATCCGCGACGTCTCGGTGCTGGAAAGGGCCTATGCCACGGTGGTTGCGACCCAGCCGACGACCATCAGCACGGTCTATTTCAGTCTGGAGCCAGACAACGCCTGGAAGACCGCCCTGGCCGCCGAGGCCATGAAGGACGCCCGCCGCCGCGCCATGGCTGCCGCCGAGAACGCCGGGGCCACCCTGGGCCCGGTCCGCGTCATCGACCCCACGGGCCGCGCCTGCCAGACCGACATCCTGGCCGGCTGGCCCTCCTACAGCGCGGGCGGAGGCCAGGAGACGAATGTGGACGATGTGGTCGTGACCGGAAACCGCGTGGAGTACGC
>Ga0075012_10000711_pt1 | contig 34837 bp, 25 predicted proteins | sample All_14_2_FD_71474 | JGI IMG/M metagenome (GOLD analysis project Ga0075012, IMG submission 71474) | Freshwater microbial communities in response to fracking from Pennsylvania, USA - Allegheny Zone_MetaG_DW_15 | ecosystem: Environmental > Aquatic > Deep subsurface > Groundwater > Drilled...
CCCCAAGGCCGCCCACGCCGTCTGCGCCGCGACAGTTTCACCCGCAACCTGGTCCGCGAAAACCTCGTCACCGCCAGCGATTTGATCTACCCCGTGTTTGTGGTGGACGGCACCCAGCAGCGCCAGGCGGTGCTGTCGATGCCCGGTGTGGAGCGCCTGAGCCTGGACCTGCTGCTGCCGGTGGCTGAAGACTGCGTCAAGCTGGGCATCCCGGTGATGGCGCTGTTTCCGGTGATTGACCAGTCGCTCAAAACCCACGATGGCCGCGAAGCCCTGAACCCTGACGGCCTGGTGCCACGCGTGGTGCAAGCGCTCAAAAAGGAATTCCCCGAACTCGGCATCATGTGCGATGTGGCGCTGGACCCGTTCACCAGCCACGGCCAGGACGGCCTGCCCGACCCGACCCCGGGCGAAGACGGCTACATCATGAACGATGCCACGGTCGAGATTCTGGTCAAACAGGCGCTGACCCAAGCCGGTGCCGGGGCCGACATCGTGGCGCCCAGCGACATGATGGACGGGCGCATTGGCGCGATTCGCCAAGCGCTGGAAGCCAACCACTTCGTCCACACCCGCATCATGGCCTACAGCGCCAAATACGCCAGCGCGTTTTACGGTCCGTTCCGTGATGCGGTCGGCTCGTCAGGCAATCTGGGCAAAAGCAACAAAAAGGTCTACCAGATGGACCCCGGCAACAGCGACGAAGCCCTGCGCGAGGTGGCCATGGACATTGCCGAAGGCGCTGACATGGTGATGGTCAAGCCGGGCATGCCCTACCTGGACATCGTGCGCCGCGTCAAGGACGAATTCCGCGTGCCCACCTTTGCCTACCAAGTGAGCGGCGAATACGCCATGCTCAAAGCCGCCGCACAAAACGGCTGGCTCGACCACGACGCGGTGATGCTGGAAAGCCTGCTGGCGTTCAAACGCGCCGGGGCCGATGGCGTGCTCACCTACTTTGCCCGTGATGCGGCACGTTTGATCAACCGATAAAGGCGACGCTTGCCCTGATGCATCAGGGCAAGCGGCCGATTGCGGAGCAGCACCAACACCATGCGGGCGTTCACCATCCACGGCAGCCAGGTCAACGACAGTGACACCGCGTCGCTGGATGACCTGCGCCTGCCCGCACACGGTTTTTTGTGGCTGGCCTGCACCCGCACCGAACTCGAGCAGCTGCAAGCGCCCCTGCAGACCACCCTGCAACGCCTGTGTGAGACACCGCTGGTGGACCTGCATGTGTCGGACCTGCTCAACCAGCATCTGCCTTCGCGCTACGACTACACCCTGCAGTACGACCTGCTGGTGTTTCGCCGCCTGACCGATTCGGTGGAGGTCAACGAGGCCCCGCCCGAAAAAGCGCCGCCACCCACCACCAAACGCCGCGGGCCACCCATCTTGCGGCGCATTGCCACCAGTGCCATCGGGTTTGTGGTGTTTGACCGGGTGCTGCTGAGTGTCCACCCGGAAAACTGCGGGCTGCGTGACAGTTACGCCCAACGGCTGCTGACCGCTGGCGGCAACCAGGCAAGCGCCGCGCTGCCCGATGGCCGCTCCACCGGAGCGCGCGGTGTGCCCAGCAGCCCGGCTGACCTGATGCTGCGCATCGTCAACCACATGGTGGACGGTTTTCTGGCCCTGCGCCGTGAACTCACCCACCAGCTGGACCACTGGCAAAGTGAACTGCTCAACCCCAAAACCCGATTTTCCAACTGGAGCACCCTGCTCGATGCCCGCCGATCATTGCACCTGCTCGACGAGGTGTGCGAGGACCAGCGCACAGCCATTCAGGACTGGATCGAGGCGCTGAAACACTGGCCGCAAACCGACACCCACCTGAGCCACCATGAGCGCGACTTGTTGCAGGTGCGCAGCCGCGACGTGCTGGAACACATCGAACGCGTGGTGCACCATGTGCGCCAGCTCGAGCAAAACGCCGAGACCGCGGTACAGATCCACTTCAACGCCCAAAGCCACCGCACCAACGAGATCATGCGCACGCTCACCGTGCTGACCGCGGTGTTTTTGCCGCTGAACCTGATTGCCGGGATTTTTGGCATGAATTTCGAGTTCATTCCGCTGCTGCACCGCTCCAACGGCTTCTGGCTGGCCATGGGCGCGATGGCGCTCACCGCACTGGCGCTGGTGGTGTTTTTCTGGCGAAAGCGCTATCTGGAGCGCTCTGCGCGCTAGGGTTTTGAAAGTCATCCTCATGCTGATCCTGCTGCTGAGCTTGTGGCTTCTGTGGACGCCAGACCGTGACCTGGCGCAATTGCAACGCAGCTACCAGGCCGCCCCCACCGACCGCGTGACGGTGCTGGGCACCAGCCTGCATGTGCGCGACACCGGCCCGCGTGACGCCCCGGCGGTGCTGCTGATCCACGGCTTTGCCAGCAGCCTGCACACCTGGGAGCCGTGGGCGCAAGACCTGTCACAGCACCGACGCGTGATCCGCCTGGATTTGCCCGGCCACGGCCTGAGCCACCCCGACGCGACCGGTGACTACACCGACAGCCGCTCGGTGGCGCTGTTGCTGGCCTTGCTGGACCAGTTGGCTGTGCCGCGTGCCAGCGTGGTCGGGCACTCGATGGGCGGGCGCATCGCCTGGACCCTGGCGGCCACCCACCCCAAGCGGGTCGACAAACTGGTGCTGGTCGCGCCCGACGGGTTTGCCAGCCCGGGTTTTGCCTACGGCGAAAAACCGGACGTGCCCGCCACCCTGCATCTGATGCGTTTCACCCTGCCCAAATGGTTGCTGCGCATGAATCTGGCGCCCGCCTACGTGGACGCCGCCGCAATGACCGACGAGCGCGCCACCCGCTACCACGATCTGATGCTGGCCCCTGGCGCACGCCAGGCCATGATCGCGCGCCTGCAGCAAAGTGTGCTGGTCGACCCGGTGCCGCTGCTTAAACGCATCAGCGCACCCACGCTGCTCATCTGGGGCCAGCAGGACGCGATGATTCCTTTCAGCAACGCCGCCGACTACACCCACGCCCTGGCACGCATCCAGCTGGTGGCGCTGGACGGTGTGGGGCACCTGCCACAAGAAGAAGCCCCTGAACGTGCGCTGGCGCCGTTGCGTGATTTTTTACGCTCAGACAATTAGGAGGCTGTCAAACCCGACAGCCTCCTAGCGCCCCGTCCTTGCCTGCGTCAACCCGGCGCACGTTGACCCAAAGAATCCAGCGTTCGCTGGCGCACCAGCGGCTACCATGCCCACCATGGATTTCAAACCGCTCGTCACCCTGCTGGCCATCGTCAACCCCTTGGCCATCGTGCCGTTTTTCATCCATTACACGGTGGACTTCACGCCGGAGCAGCGCCGGCGCACCATCCTGATCGCGTCCTTCAGCACCTTTGTGGTGATTGCCACCTGCGCGCTGATGGGGCTGCATATTCTGGAATTTTTCGGCATCTCGCTGGCCAGCTTTCAGGTCGGTGGCGGCATGTTGCTGCTGACCTCGGCGCTGGCCATGCTCAACGCCCAACCGGCCGAAGCCAAGTCCAACGCGGAAGAAATGCATGACGCCGCCGCCCGCGCCAGCATTGCCGTGGTGCCGCTGACCATTCCGCTGCTCACCGGCCCGGCCACCATGTCCACGGTGGTGATTTATGCCGACAAGGCCAAAACCGTGCTGCAACTCACCACCCTGGTGGGCTACGGTGTGGTGGTGGCGCTGGCCACCGCGCTGTGTTTCTCGCTGGCCCAACCGATAGCGCACAGCCTGGGCAAGACCGGCATCAATGTCATGACACGGCTCATGGGCCTGATCCTGGCGGCGCTGGCGGTGGAAGTGATGTCAGACGGATTGGTGAAACTGTTTCCCATATTAGGAAACTAGGCCCGCGGCCGGCCGCCCGCAGCCCATGCCCCGAAAACCGTCACTCACCCGAATTTCGTCCAAGAACTTATATAAATCAAAGACTTAGAATGCGCCAGACAGGTGTAAGTTTATGTTTACACTTGTCCAAAAAACCCTGTATTGAATTTAAAATGCTCACAAATGTTCGCAACTGCGTACAAATGTTTACAGGGAATTTGAATGCACCGTCGCACCTTGCTTTCTGCCTCTCTGGGTCTGGCTTCTCTGGGAGGGCTGGCCTATTGGGGATCGCGCGCCAGCGCTTTGCCTGAACTGACGGCCCATACAGGTGGCGGGCGTGCGTTTGGCACCACCGTGTCCATCCGCGTGTTGCACGAAGACCCGCGCACCGCACAAGCGGCCATCGCAGAGGCTTTGCGTCACATCCGCCAGGTGGACGCCCTGATGAGCCTGCACCAGCCCCACAGCCAGGTCTACCAGCTCAACGCCACGGGACAGCTCGCCAACCCCGACCCCCATCTGCGCCAGGTACTGGACTACGCCCGGCAACTCGCCAGCCAGACAGGCGGCGCGTTTGACGTGACCGTGCAACCGCTGTGGCTGGCGTTCAGCCAGGCGCAGGCCCAAGGGGCGTTACCCGCCCCCGCCGCCATGGCCCAGGCCAAAGCGCTGGTCAACTGGCAGGATGTGCGCGTGGAGGCTGACCAGGTCCGGCTGACCCAGCCCGGCATGGCCATTACCCTCAACGGGCTGGCGCAAGGTTACGCGGTGGACCTGGCGCTGGCGGCCTTGCGTGCCCATGGCATCACCCACGCCCTGCTCGACACCGGCGAATTTGGCGCCATCGGCCACAAGTCGGGCGACCAACCCTGGGTGCTGGGCATCAAAAACCCACGGCAGGCCGATACCCTGGCCGCCCGGGTGCCGCTGGATGGCCGCCAGCTCGCCACCTCTGGCGACTACGAAACGGTCTTCAGCCCGGACTTCCGCCACCACCATATCTTTGACCCCGCCACGGGCGACTCGCCCACCACCCTGGCCAGTGCCACGGTGCTGGCGCCCACCGGGCTGATGGCCGACGGCCTGTCCACCGCGTTTTTGGTGATGGGGGCGGACAAGGCGCTGGCGCTTGCCGCCGCCTTGCCGCAGGTGGACGCCTTGCTGGTGGGCAAGGACGGCAGCCGCCGCAAAACTGCTTATTTCCCTGAACTGACGGCCTGAGCCCCGCCGGGGCTGGCGTCGATCTTTGTGGAGTTCATCCGTTGGAACTAGTTGGAACCATTGGTAGTGCCGGCCTGTTCATGGCCGTGCTCGGCCTGCTGCTGGCAGGCGTGCTGGCCTTGGCCAACCGGCGCCTGTTTGTCTATGAAGACCCGCGCATCGAGGCGGTGGAAGAGCTGCTGCCCAAGTCCAACTGCGGCGCCTGTGGTCTGGCCGGTTGCCGCAACTTCGCCGAAAAAGTCATCGCCGGTGACGTGGTGCCCGCGCAATGCACGGTGAACAACGCCTTGCAGGTCGGCGCCATCGCCAGCTTGCTCGGTGTGGACGCGGGCGATGTGGAGCGCCGCGTGGCACGGCTGGCCTGTGCAGGTGGCAAACATGTGGCGTACACCCGGGCGCGTTACGCGGGGTTGTCCACCTGCCGGGCCGCGGCGGTGGTGAGTGGCGGCGGCAAGGAGTGTGTCTGGGGCTGCCTGGGGCTGGGCGACTGCGCCACCGTGTGCAAGCAGGGGGCCATTCAGCTGGACCGGCACGGCTTGCCGGTGGTGGACCCCGACCTGTGCACCGCCTGCAATGATTGCGTCGAGGTCTGCCCCAAGGGCCTGTTTTCGCTGCAACCCACCCAGCGCAAACTGTGGGTGGCCTGCCGCAACCGCGCCGATGGCGACGCCGCCGAAGCGGCCTGCGAAGTCGCTTGCACCGCCTGCGGCAAGTGTGTGGCCGATGCGCCAGCGGGCTTGCTGACCCTCAAAAACAACCTGGTCGAGATCGACTACGACTGGCACGACCAGGCCAGCCGCCACCTCACCGACCGCTGCCCCACCGGCGCCATCGTCTGGTTTGACAACCTGGCGCAAGGCGCACGCGGGCATTCAGCCAAAAGAATTCTGCGCAACGACCCGTTGCCGCTCAAGCATTAACGCGGTGCGCCTGTCGCGACCCGCCCAACGATTTAATTTTTCTCCGGGAATACCATCATGCTCAAAAAAATGCTCAACTATCTGACGGGTGACACCAGCGCGGCCGCGACCGACCTCAGCCAGGTCAAATACCCCGGCATCCGCGACGCCGTGGACGGCAACACGGCGGTGATCCACGTGGAGCGCGAGGCGTCAGATGCCGCCGGGGCCTACCCGATCACCCCGTCCACCCAAATGGGTGAGTACTGGGCCGAGGAAGTGTCTGCCGGGCACCTGAACATTTCAGACCGGCCATTGATTTTTGTGGAGCCCGAGTCCGAACACGCTGCGGCAGGCGTGACCGCGGGCATGTCGATGACCGGTTTGCGCGCCACCAATTTTTCGTCGGGCCAAGGCATTGCCTTCATGCACGAGTCGCTCTACGCCACGGTCGGCAAACGCCTGCCCTACGTGCTCAACATGGGTTGCCGCGCCATCACCAAGGCCAGCCTGAACGTGCACGCCGGGCATGACGATTACCACTGCATCGACGACACCGGTTTCATCCAGGTGATGGCCAAAAACGCGACGGAGGCGGCCGACCTGAACCTGATCTCGCGCAAAGTGGCCGAGTTGTCGCTGACCCCGGCCATCGTCGGCCAGGACGGTTTTCTGACCACCCACCTGATCGAATCGGCCCGCCTGCCCGAGCGCGAGCTGGTGGCCGAATTCCTTGGCAAACCCGACGACCTGATCGACACCCCGACCCCCGCGCAAGCCATGTTGTATGGCCCCAAACGCCGCCGCGTGCCAGTGATCTGGGACGTGGATGCGCCCATGCTCTCAGGCTCGGTGCAGAACCAGGACGCCTACATGCAGTCGGTGGCGGGCCAGCGCCCGTATTTCTTCGACCACATCGCCGCCATGACCGACGCCAGCATGGCCGAATACGCCACCCTGACCGGGCGCAGCTACCAACGGGTGAGCAGCTGGCAATGTGACGACGCCGACTACCTGATCCTCGGCATGGGCAGCATGATCGTGCAGGCCGAGGCCGTGGCCGACTACCTGCGGACCACCCGCAAACTCAAGGTGGGCGTGGTCAACCTGACCATGTTCCGCCCCTTCCCCGGCGACCTGCTGGGCCACGTGCTGCGCGGCAAAAAAGGCGTGGCGGTGCTGGAGCGCACCGACCAGCCGCTGGCCGAAGACTTGCCGCTGATGCGCGAAGTGCGCGCCACCCTCTCCAAATGTCTGGAGAACGGCCAGGCCGCAGCGGACCGTGGCGCCAACCCCAACGCCGAACTGCCCAACCCGGGTTATGCCAGCATCCCTGCCGCCGAGATGCCGCGGCTGTACTCGGGCTGCTACGGCCTGGGGTCGCGCGACCTGCAACCCGAAGGCCTGATTGGCGCCTTTGAGAACATGCTGCCCAACGGCCAGCGCCGCTCGTTCTTTTACCTGTCGGTCGATTTCGCCCGCGACCCGCTCAACCCCAAGGACGAACTGCACCAGGAAGCCTTGCACGCCGCCTACCCACGCATCCGCGAACTGGCCGTGCGTGGCAGCGAAAACCCGAACCTGATGCCGCCCGGCGCGATCACCGTGCGCATGCACTCGATTGGCGGCTGGGGTGCCATCACCACCGGCAAAAACCTGGCGATGACGCTGTTTGACCTGCTGGGTTATGAGATCAAGGCCAACCCCAAGTACGGCTCAGAGAAAAAGGGCCAGCCCACCACCTATTACCTGTCCGCCGCACCGGAGCTGATTCGCGTCAACAGCGAATACGTGCATTTGGACGTGGTGTTGTCGCCCGACCCGGCGGTATTTGGCCACTCGAATCCGCTCACCGGCCTGAAAAAAGGCGGGGTGTTCATCATCCAGAGCAATCTGGGAGAGGCCACCTGGGGCGCCTTTCCGGCGTGGGCGCAAAAGCAGATTGTTGAGCAGCAAATTCGCGTGTTTTACCTGGATGCGTTCCAGATCGCCCGCGAGGAAGCCGGCAGCGCCGAACTGATGCTGCGCATGCAGGGCAACGCCTTCCAGGGCGCGTTTTTTGCCGCCTCCCCGGTGCGGGAGAACGCCGGGCTGAGTGAAGAAACCCTGTTCCGTGCGATTGAAAAACAGCTCGAAGCCAAGTTCGGCGGCAAAGGCGGCCGGGTGGTGCAAAACAACCTGACCGTGGTCAAACGCGGTTATGTGGAAACCCGCGAGATCACCGACAAACCGCTGGGCACCCACACGCTGGCGGCCATCAAGGCGGGTGGCGGCCTGCCCACCATGTTGCTGCGCACCCCGGTGGCGGATGCCAAACACCTGCCACCGGTGGCGGACATGCACCGTTTCTGGGAGCAGACCGGCCATTTTTATGCCACCGGCAAAGGCAACGACAACCTGGTGGACCCGTTCATCGGTGCCTCGCTGGTGCCGGCAGCCACCGGCATTTACCGCGACATGACCGGCATTCGTTTTGAACACCCGGTCTGGCAAGCTGAAAACTGTACCGCCTGCGGTGCCTGCTACACCGTCTGCCCCGACAGCGCCATGCCGGGCCTGGTCAACAGCCCGGCGGAGGTCTTCACCACGGCCTTGAATCGCATTGAAACCGGCGGCACCCCGACCCGCTTCCTGCGCCGCGCGGTGCGTGTGGCCGAGAAAAAACTGCGCGCCCTGATCACCGGGGACGGTGTGGCCGTGCGCCCGCTGATCGACCAGGCGATTGAGGCCACCATTGCCGATGCGCCCGAAGAAGAGCGGACCAAGCTCACCACTGAGTTTGAACTGCTGAAAGCGCAGCTGGGCAACTTCCAGTTCGCCACCACCAAACCTTACTGGACACAAAAGGAAAAGAAAGCCCCCGGCAGCGGCGGCCTGTTCTCGATCACCGTCAACCCGCTCACCTGCAAATCGTGCGCGCTGTGTGTCACCGTGTGTGAGGACAAGGCCTTGAAGATGGTGACGCAGACCGAAGACTCGGTAAAGACGTTGCGCCAGGACTGGGACTTCTGGCTGGACCTGCCCACCACCTCCAAGGACTACAGCCGGATCGACAGCCTGGACGAGAAAATCGGCGCGCTCGACACCCTGCTGCTCGACAAAGCCACCTACAACTCGATGAACTGCGGCGACGGCGCCTGCCTGGGCTGCGGCGAAAAAACCGCCATCCACCTGTTCACCGCCGCGGCTGCCGCGCTGATGCAACCCCGCGTGCGCGACTACGTGGCGCGGCTGGACCAGCTCATCACCGACCTGGAGCAGCACATGCGCAACCGGCTGGCCAACGCCATCGACCTGTCTGACGCCAGTGCGGTGGTGTCGGCGGTGAACGCCAGTAGCTCAGACCTGACGTTGTCGACCCTGGCGGCCAGCCTGTCGGCCAACAAGCCGTCGCAGCCGCTCGACCCGGCCTGGATCAAACGCACCGCGCAGCTGCTGGACAAGCTCAAAGACCTGCGCTGGCGTTATGTGGAAGGCCCGAGCAAACGCGGCCGCGCCGACATGGGCATGGTCAATTCCACTGGCTGTACCTCGGTCTGGGGCTCCACCTACCCGTATCACCCGTACCCGTTCCCGTGGACCTCGCACCTGTTCCAGGATTCGCCCTCGGTGGCGATGGGTCTGTTTGAGGGCCACATGGCCAAGATGGCCGAAGGCTTCAAGGCGGTACGCATGGCCGAACTCGAACTCAAGGGCGAGTACATCGACGAGCGCGACGCCGACTTCTTCAAACGTTTTGACTGGCCCCAGTTCACCGACGACGAGTGGCATTTGTGCCCGCCGGTGGTCAGCCTGGGCGGCGACGGCGCCATGTACGACATCGGCTTCCAGAACCTGTCTCGCGCGATGATGTCGGGCAAACCGATCAAGGTGCTGGTGGTGGACACACAGGTGTATTCCAACACCGGCGGCCAGGCCTGCACCTCGGGCTTCATCAGCCAGGTGTCGGACATGGCGCCCTACGGCAAAGCCATGCACGGCAAGACCGAGATCCGCAAGGAGATGAGTGTGATTGCCATGGCGCACCGCACCTCGTTCGTGCTGCAAAGCACCATCGCCCATGTGACCCATCTGCTGGAAGGTTACATCGACGGCCTCAATTCGCGCCGCCCGGCGCTGTTCAACATCTACGCGGTGTGCCCGCCCGAGCATGGCGTGGGGGACGACAAGAGTGTGGACCAGAGCAAGCTGGCGGTGGAAAGCCGCGCTTACCCGCTGTTCCGCTACGACCCCGATGCTGGCACCACCTTCTCGGAGTGTGTCAGCCTGGAAGGCAACCCGTCGATGGAGACCGACTGGCCGGTCTATTCGCTGCCCTACCTGGACGAAGCGGGTGAAGAGCTGCGCATGGAATTGCCGGTGACTTTTGCCGACTTTGCCGCCACCGAGGGGCGGTTCAGCAAGCAGTTCCGCAAGGCCCCGCCTGAGACCTGGAACGACGCCATGCTGCCGCTGGCCGAGTTGCTGACCCTGCCGCCAGACGAACGCGAAGGCCGTTACCCCTACATCTGGGCGACGGACACCAAAAACCGCCTGATGCGCCTGCTGGTCTCGAAAGAGCTGGTGCTGGCCTGCGAGGAGCGCCAGAATTTCTGGAAACAGCTCAAAGACGTGGCCAAACGGCCAGAAGACCACACCGCGGTCAACGACGAAGCCGTGGCCACGCGGGTGCGCACCGAGTTGTTGCAGCGCATTTCCGCCAGCCTGGGCCTGTCGGGCAGCCACGTCCCACCTGCCGCACCCACCGTGCCAGCCGCAGCGCAGCCGGTCGCCCCTGAGACCGTGGCGGTGGCCGTTCCCAGCGGCGGTTATGAAGCCTGCTGGGTCGACACCCCGGAATGCACCGCCTGCGACGAATGCACCACGCTGGCACCCAAGGTGTTTGCCTACAACGACCAGAAACAAGTGGTGGTGACCAACGCCAAAGGCGCCAAGTACAAGGACCTGGTCAAGGCGGCCGAAAAGTGCACCGCGGGTTGCCTGCACCCGGGCACCCCGTGGGATGCGTCCGAGCCGGGGCTGGACAAGCTGCTGGCCCGCGCGGCCAAATACAACTGACGCCATGCGCTTGATCTGACCTATGAAGTTTTTGAACTTCCTGCGCGGCGAGACCTTTGCGCGCGGCATCCACCCGCCGCAAAACAAACACACGGCGCGCACACCGATTCGACGGCTGCCGTTTGCACCGCACCTGATCGTGCCGCTGTCGCAGCACATCGGCAAAGCCCCGCAGCCCATCGTGCGGGTGGGGCAGGAGGTGGTGCGCGGTGAGCCGATTGCCAAAACCAGCGACTGGTTGTCGGTACCACACCATGCGCCAGCCACGGGTGTGGTGACGGCCATTGAGTTGCGCCCGACCGCGCGCGGCCCGTGGACCGAGTCGATCGTCATCCGCCCACACGCGGGCGCCACGCAAGAGGATGTGTGGGGTGTACCGCGTGACCTGTCCGGCCTGGACGCGTCTGAAATTTTGCAGGCGGTGTGGGACACCGGCATGGTGGGGCTGGGGGGCGCGGCCTTTCCCACCCACGCCAAACTGATGGTGCCCAAACAGGCCAAGGTCCACACGCTGGTCGTCAACGGCTGCGAATGTGAGCCCTACCTGACCTGCGACCACCGCGTGATGCTGGAAAAAGCGCCCGAACTGGTGCTGGGCATGCAACTGGCCATGCGCGCCACCGGGGCCGTGCGCGGCATCGTCGGCGTGGAAGACAACAAGCCCGACGCGGTGGCCGCCATCCAGGCCGCCATTGATGCCTCCCAAGCGGATAACCTGTTTGTGGAAGCCGTGCCCACCAAGTACCCGCAAGGCTCCGAGAAGATGTTGCTGATGGCGCTGTTTGGCGTGGAGATCCCGTCCGGCGCCCTCCCCGTGTCGCTGGGCATGGTCATGAACAATGTCGGCACGCTGGCGGCCTTGGGCCAGCTGTTGCCCGCCGGGCAGGGCCTGACAGAACGTGTGGTGACCATTGCCGGGCCAGGTGTCAGCCGCCCGGGCGACTACCGCGTGCCGTTGGGCACACCGATTTCCTTCGTGCTGGAATGGGCGGGGGTCAACAAAAACTCGGCCAACGCCTGCCAGTTGGTGCTAGGCGGCCCGATGATGGGCCAGTCCGTGGCATCGCTGGACACCCCGGTGACCAAAGGCGTGTCCGGCATCCTGGTCTTCCAGCCCGAAGACATGGCCGACCGCGATGGCCGCGCCACCTACCCCTGCATCAAATGCGGCGAGTGTGTCGAGTCGTGCCCGATGGGGCTGAACCCGTCCACCCTGGGCATGCTGGCCGCCAAACGCGAGTACGAGCTGATGGGCCAGCGTTACCACCTGGGGGACTGTTTTGAATGTGGCTGCTGCACCTATGTCTGCCCGTCCAACATCCCGCTGGTCCAGCAATTTCGCATCGCCAAGCAGGTGTTGCGTGAAAAGGCGAGTGCAGCATGAGCGCGACCATTGAAATCCGCAGCGCGCCGCACATCAAGGCGCCACGCAGTGTGGAACAGATCATGCGCAACGTGGTGGGTGCGCTGCTGCCGGTGTGCCTGTTTTACGTTTACCAGTACGGCATTTCGGCGCTGGCGTCCATCGTGGTGATCACCGGCACCTGCCTGTTGACCGAGCGGTTTTTTGTGAAGACCGGCACCCAATCGGGCTCGCTGGCGGACTGGTCGGCCACCATCACCGGCCTCTTGCTGGCCCTGACCCTGCCACCGGGTTACCCGTTGTGGATGGGGGTGGTGGCGGGGTTTGTGGCCATGGCGCTGGGCAAGGCGGTGTTTGGCGGCATTGGGTTCAACGTGTTCAATCCGGCGCTGGTCGGGCGGGCGTTTGTGCAGGCGGCATTTCCGTCGGCCATTGCCACCTACACGCCCTCATTTTTGCCAGGGCGGTTGACCGAGTTCATTCCCAGCACGCTGGCGTGGCCGTTCATGGTGCCGCCCGACACCGTGGCCTGGGTGAGCAGCCAAACCGTCGACGGCTTGAGTGGCGCCACGCCGCTGGCCAAGTGGAAGTTTGAGGGCGTGTTGACCCCGGCCGGGGACTTGTTGACCTCGCTGGCCGGCCACATGGCGGTGGGGCCGTCGCCGCTGCTGATTCTGCTGTGTGGGATGTATCTGGCGCTACGCCGCTTCATGGACTGGCGCATTCCGGTGGCCATCATCGGCAGCGCCGGGTTGACCGCGTGGATTTTGTTTGCCATTGCGCCGCAGCACTACCCGGACCCGTTTTTCATGCTGTTCTCGGGCGGGCTGATTCTGGGCGCGGTGTTCATGGCGACCGACATGGCCACCTCACCGGTCACGCCGCGCGGCATGTGGGTGTATGGCGCGGTCATCGGGCTGCTCACAGTGGTGATCCGTTATTACAGCGGCCTGCCCGAGGGCGTGATGTACGCCATTTTGCTGGGCAATGCCGCCGCGCCGCTGATCGAGCGCATCACCCAACCGACGCCGTTTGGCAAGTCGGGCCTGCTGCGGCCCAAGCGCAGCGCCAGTTACCCGCTGCACCCCGAGTACATCTCGCGTGAAGAGGCCAACGCAGTGACGCCCAAGAAACAATTCCTCAAGAACAAACCCAAAAAATCATGAGCACACCTGCCCTGCCCCTTGCGGCACCGCCAACGCCCACCCGTGCCATGCTGCTGGCGCTGGGCCTGGTGGCAGCCATCTGCGGGCTGATCATCGTCGTGGCCTATGAAGGCAGCCTGAGTTCGGTCAAGGAAAACCGCCGGGTGGCGATGGAGCGCGCCATCCACAAGGTGTTGCCGGGCGCCGCCAAAACGGTGGCCTATGTGGCGCTGGCCAATGGCGGTATCCGACCGTTGACAGGTGCTGACACCCCGGCTGACGGTGTGCCTTTTCATGCAGCGTTTGACGCAGCAGGCCAGTTGATGGGGATTGCCGCCGAAGGCTCAGCCAAGGGTTACGCCGGCAATGTGCGCATCATGTTTGGCTACTCGCCGCCCTGCCACTGCGTGGTGGGTTTCAGCGTGGTGTCGATGCAGGAAACGCCAGGTATTGGCGACAAGATCCTGAAGGACGCCAACTTTCTGGCCAATTTCAAGTCGCTGGATGTGCGGCTGGCCGCCGACATGAAAGCGCTGGCCAACGAGGTCAAAACCGTCAAACACGGCAGCAAAACCCAAGCCTGGCAGATTGACGCCATCTCAGGCGCCACCGTCACCTCGCGGGCGGTGGGCCGCGCCATCAACGACGCGGCGCAAGTGCTGTTGCCGCGCCTGTTGCCACAACTTCAGCAAATCGAGAGCCCCCAATGAGCGCGCCTGTGCCCAAGCCAACCAGCGACCAGACCCCTGCGCCCCTGAACTGGGACGACTTCATGGAGGGCGTGTGGCGCCAGAACCCGGTGTTTGTGATGATGCTGGGCATGTGCCCGGCGCTGGCCGTCACGGTGTCTGCCATCAATGCGCTGTCGATGGGCGTGGCCACGCTGCTGGTGCTGGTCTGCTCGGCGCTGCTGGTGTCGCTGTTGCGCAAGGTGATTCCCAAAGAGGTGCGCATCGCCACCTACATCGTCATCATCGCCACCTTTGTCACGGTGGTGGACTACGCCATTCAGACCATCAGCCTGACACTTTACGAAGCCTTGGGCGCCTTCATCCAGCTGATCGTGGTGAACTGCATCATCCTGGGCCGCGCCGAAGCCCATGCCTCCAAAAACCCGCCGCTGCGCGCCATGGTGAACGCGGCCGGCATGGGCGCGGGGTTCACGATCGGCCTGCTGGCGCTGGGCAGCGTGCGTGAAATTCTGGGGGCGGGCTCGCTGTTTGGCGTGTCGCTGTTCGGGCCGAATTTCCAACCCTGGGTGGTGATGGTGCTGCCGCCCGGTGGCTTCTTTGTGCTGGGCGCCTGGCTGCTGCTGTTTGCGTGGTGGGCAAAACGCAAGCGCCTGCCGCTTCAAACCACGACGGTGAAGGCGTAACCACCATGCAGGAATCCGCTTTTCAGATTTTCATCGGGGTCATTCTGGCCAACAACTTTGTGTTGGCCATGTTCCTCGGCTTATGCCCGTTTTTGGGCGTGTCCGGCAAACTGGGCACCGCGTTTCCGATGGGTTTGGCCACCACCTTCGTGATGCTGGTGGCCTCGCTGTGCGCTTATGGCATCAACTGGATCTTGGGGGTGATGCATCTGGAGTTTTTGCGCCTGATTGCGTACATCGTGGTCATCGCCTCCACCGTGCAACTGGTGGAAATGGTGCTCAAAAAACACAGCCCGGTGTTGTTCCGCGCACTGGGCATTTACCTGCCACTGATCACCACCAATTGTGCGGTGCTGGGCGTGGCGCTGTTCCAGACCGCGCGTGACTACAGTTTTGTGCAATCGATAGCCTTTGCATTGGGCGGGGGCATCGGCTTCACCCTGGCGCTGGTGCTGATGGCCGGCCTGCGCGAACGCATGCAACTGGTGGAGGTGCCAGACATCGCGCGCGGTTCGGCCCTGGCCCTGATGCTGGCCGGGCTGCTGTCACTCTCGTTCATGGGTTTTGCCGGCCTGGGGAGCTGACGTGCTGGCCAACTATTTGAGCGCGCTGGCCACCCTGGGGGTGCTGCTGGGTGTGTGGATCACGGTCCAGACCCTGGCGCGCCGTGTGGCAGCGCACCACCCGGAGGCGGGCCCGTTCCGGGAAGCGGGCGCGGGCTGTGGCGGCGGCTGCGGCGGTTGTGCCAAAACCTGCAGCAGCAAGCCCGATCCAAGCACCACACCGCGGCCCATTCCAGTGGCAAACCACTCCAAAGCATCCTGACTGACCAACCACCCACAAAGGGACAACACCATGCAAAGCACCACATCCCCCACCACCGTTGATCAACGCCTCCTGACAGCCAGACTCATCGGCAGCAGCCGGATCACACCGCCCGACTCCCCCGAAGATGTGCGGCACATGATCTTTTCAACCGACGATGCCGGCTTTGACGCCCGCATCGGCCAATGCATCCAGATCATGGCCCCCGGCCAATTTGGCAACCAGCACCACACCCGCCTGTATTCGCTGGCGCACATCGACCACGTCGACGCGCAACACACCGAGTTCTCGTTGCTGGTGCGGCGCTGCAGCTACCTCGACGACTTCAGCGGCGAGCGTTATGCCGGGGTCGCCTCCAACTACCTGTGTGATCTGCCGCTGGGCAGCGTGGTGCGTTTTTCGGGCCCCTCAGGCCACCCGTTTTCGATCCCGGCCAACCGCCAGTCGCCCCTGCTGATGGTGGGCATGGGCACCGGCATTGCCCCCTTTCGCGGGCTGGTGAACCGCATTTACGACACCCTGGGCGGCTGGGACGGCAAGGTGCGGCTGTTTTACGGTGCCCGCAGCGGCCTGGAAATGCTCTACATGAACGACCAGAACCAGGATCTGGCGAACTACTTTGATCAGTCCACCTTCAAGGCATTTCAGGCGGTGAGCCCACGGCCGCATTTTGACGAACCACCGGCGGTGGAACTGGCGATTGAAAAAAATGCCGCCGAGGTGCGGGAGATGCTGCAAGAGGCCAGCACCCAGGTCTATATCGCCGGCCCGCACGCCATGCTGGGCCGGGTGGAAGACAGCTTCGCCAACATCCTGGGCGGCACCGAGGCCTGGACCCACATTCGCCAGAACCTGCTGGCCAGCGGTCGCTGGCATGTGGTGTTGTACTGACACACCGTTTGCGTCAGGCAAGAAAAAACCCCAAGTGAATCAATCACTTGGGGTCGTATTTTGGCGGAAGCTGTGTCTATGAATCGTGACAGCTTGTGCTTAACTTCACAACTTCAGTGGACGACCTTGGACGTAGGTATGGTTGCGGATGGTTCCCGCCCCAAAACCTTCTAACTAGATTAGAGCGCACTCCTGCGGGTTGCTTCGGGCCTGCGCGGAATTATCCGAAATTGCCGGGTAACTGGTGCCGCAAGGACCGGTCACAGATCCAACTCCGCGCCTCGAATCCTGAGCCATTCTTTCCTTTCCTGGTAATTCGGCAGTACTTTATCGACCTCATTCCAGAACGCGTCAGAGTGATCGCGATGGTGCAGATGGCACAGCTCGTGGACAACGATGTAGTCGATGATGGTCAATGGCGCCATCAGGCATTTCCAGTGGAAATGTAAATCACCGCGCGCGGTGCAAGACGCCCACCGGAAGCTCAGATCCTTGATCTGGACATCGCCTGCCGTCACGCCAACCTTGGCTGCAAAATACGCCACTCGCTTTTGAATACGCTGAAGGCCCTTGGCTTTATAAAAGGCTTCGAAGGCCTGATGTGCAGCGTCGTGACCACCGCTCTCGACGACCTCGCGCCGAAGACAGAACCGGCCATCTTTCAGCTTCAGAGGTTCATCCTGTTCAAGCACCAACTGTAGTCGGTAGCAACTGCCCAGATAGAGGAAGGTCTCTCCACTGACCCACTCGCGCGTCACGCGAGTGGCGTTGAGGTCGCGCCACTCAGCCAGATTGCGGTAGATCCACAACCGTTTGCTGAGTACCGTTTCATCCACCTGCTCGGGTGTCATTCGCTTCGGAGGCCGAACGGTGATCACCCCGTTGCGTTCGATCACGATGTCCGTGGTCTGGCGATCTGCCCCCGGTAACAACTGGTATTCAATGTCACGCACCTGACGGAGTTGCATCACGCGCCCCCTCTCCGTGCGATGTTGACCAGTTCATCGTGGCGGTTCTTGGCTAGCTTCATGACCTCCACGGCCACGCGCTCACGATTGAGCTTCAGTTCTTCGATACCCGTCTTGGCAATCTCGGTCTTGATCAAACCACGCACGCGCTTCTGCTTATCGGGGTTCTGCCAGAAATCGATGCTGGCAATGGTTTCTTGCAATATCTCCACAGTAGTTTCCATCAATGCCTTGAATGCAGGCTTGTCTGCATCATTGACAGAACCACTCGCGAAGCCAAGCTGAGCAATGTACTCGTAGAAGGTCGTCGCCTCCTTGCTCATACCGTCCTCACCTTGCTGTCGGCCAGCAATGGCTTCGTGGCGCAGTTCGGCCAGTCTTTCGGCCAGCAGGTCCCACTCGTCGTGGTGCTTCTCGATCAGCGCATCGACCTTTTCCGACAGGCTCTTGTAGAAGGCAGGGTCTTCATCGTGGTGAACCGTGCAGTGCTTGCGGATGGCGTGCTCCATCTCGCTGGCCTTGGCCTCGTTGTTCTGGCCCGCGTGGGCGGCCAGTTTGTCGAGGAAGTCTTCCGCCAGCAGCTCGACCGGTGGCACCTTGGGGTTGATACCCAGACTGATCAGGTGCTCGTTGATCAGCGCTTTCACCTTCTCGCCTGCGCTGCCGAGGTCAAGGCTGGTGTCCTTGTAGCGCTCCTTGGTCACCTGCAGGATGTAGCCGAAGCGCCTCGCGGGCACGCGGTAAGGCTGTGCAGATGCGTTGGGCAGGATGATGTCCAAGCTCATCAAGAATTTCTTGAAGTAGACCTCAAAATCCGCGCGCTTCTTGTCGTCCTTTAGCGCCTTAACCGCTTCGTGCACTACGGCAGCCTCGGCATCCAGATTCGGCAACTCCCCATTGACGAAGGCTTTGATCTGTTTGATGCCTAGCGCCGTGAAGTGCTGGAGCAGCCGCCGGTAGCGCTCGTCCAGCACCGGCAACTCCGACGCGATGTTCTTCATCCCGTCGTGCAGTTCCTGAAGCTCATCGCTCGCGGCATACAGGGTCAGTGCATCGGTCAGATGGTTGGCCAGGCCGATGTAGTCGACGATGTAACCGCGCTGCTTACCCTTCTTCACCCGGTTGGTGCGGGCGATGGCTTGCAGCAGGGTGTGCTCGCGCAGCTTCTTGTCGATGTACATGACCTGCTCGATGGGTGCATCAAAGCCGGTCAGCAGCATGTCACACACGATCAGAAAGGCGATGCCGGTGTATTCCCTGTCCGGGTCTTCAAAATCGAAATTGCGGCAGAAGTTCTCTACCGCGTTCATGCGCTGGGCTTCCTTGCGCGCCTGGGTGATGTAGGCAGCCTCATTGGTGCCGTCCGATGACACCACCACAGCGGTCTTGAGAAAACGCAGCCGCTGGATCAGATCGCTATCCGGCGAGGCCTTGGCTTCCTCGCGGGCCAAGCGCTCGGCCAATGCGGCCTTGATGCCGTTCTGATAACGGATGCACGCCAGCTTCGAGTGGCACACCACCTGTGCCTTGAAGCCGTTGGGCAGGATGTTGTCGACGTAGTGCGCCACCATGTCACGCGCAATTGCATTGACGCGGTTTTCGGCTTCCAGAATGTCGCCGGTCGCGCCGTACTTCCTCTTGATCGCCAGCAGTTCTTCTTCGCTGCGGTCGCGGAACAGGTCTTCAAAGGCTTCGTCGAAAGCGTACTTTTCGTTCAACGCGCTGTCAGCGGTTTTGCCTTCGTAGAGGATTTGCAGTGTGGCCCCGTCGTTGACCGCGTCCATCAACCGGTAGGTGTCGATGTAATCGCCAAAGCGCTTGTGGGTTTTCTTTTCGCCGTGGCGCTCAGTGATCAGTGGCGTGCCGGTGAAGGCAAGGCGCGTGGCGTTGGGGAAAGCCTCGAACAGGTTGTCGCCTAGATCCGAGCTTTGCGTGCGGTGCGCCTCGTCGATCATCAGGATGATGCGATCCGACGTATTCACCACCCCGAAGGTCTTGTCGGCTGGCATCGCTAGGTAAGTACCCAGTGCTTCCGCAACGGTGTTGGTCAGCGTCTGCTTGTGCTCCTGAAACTTGTGGATCATCACCATGCTGATGTCCGAGCTGTCGGTCGACAGGTGCTGACGCAGGCCTGCCCGGGTTTCGATCACATTCACCCGCCCGCCAATCAGCATGGCGGTGTCGCCCAGCTGCTCTTCCAGGTCTTGTCGGTCATTAACCAGCACGATCTTGTAGTCGGACAGGTCGCGGCTGGCGCGCAGCATTCGCGCCAGAAACACCATCGTCAGTGATTTGCCCGAGCCTTGCGTGTGCCACACCACGCCACTGCGCTCGGTGGCGGTTTCGCCGGTGCGCAAGCGCTCGACAATCTTGCTGGCGGCACGGAATTGCTGGTAGCGGCACACCACCTTCACCCGTGGGCCACCGTCGATGTCCATGAAGACAGAACTGGTGCGCAGGATCTGCAGCAGATTGGGCTTGTTCAGCATCCCGGCAATCAACTGCTGTTGGGCGTTCAGTCCGACCAAGCCAGTATCGTCGGCAGGGTGGAGCGTCTTCCAGGCGTAGAAATGCTCTTCGCCCGAGGTGATGGTGCCGAAATCAGCCTCCAAGCCACAGCTGCGCACCAGCATCAGGCTGCTGTAAAACAGTCGGGGCTCGCCTTCCTTCAGGCCAGAGGCTTCGGTTTCCTTGCGGCGGCGCATGTAGCGTTGCAGTTGCACAAAGGCTTCCTGCATCGGGTTGGCACAGGTTTCCGAACCCTTCTTGCACTCCACCACCACCAGCGGGATGCCGTTCACGAACAGCACGATGTCCGGGATGATGAAAGCCTTCACGCAGCCCGGCGTGTCGATGCGGAACTGGTTGATGGCGTGGAACTGGTTGTTCGCCGGGTTGTGGAAGTCGATCAGCCGCACCACCGGGTCAGCCTCGCCCGTCAGCTCGTTCACATCGGCCTGCGCCTTGAACAGCATCGACTGCACGGCTTCATTGGCTTCCAGCAAGGTGCGGTTGGGGTGGCGTAGCAACTGGCTGCGCAGGTCCTCCAGTTGACGGTCCGTCAGCCATTCGCGCCCGTCTTCGGTGCGGTTGATCGCACGCACGGCGTTGTCGAACACTTGCGGCAGCAGCCACTGGCGGAAGTTGCTGCGCAGGCTGGGGGCGGTATCCTGGGGCACACCCGTGCCCTGGTCGATGACCGTCCAGCCCAACTCAGCCAGTTGTTGCAGAAAGGGGCGTTCGACCTCCGTGTATTCGCTCACGCCGCCCCCTCAAGCCAGCGCGGTGGCGGGCTGTGTCAGGCGCTCCAGGGCAATGCCCAGCGCTCGGTCATCAAACAGGCGATCCTTGCGGGCAGCGGCATCCGGGCCGCCACGCCAGTGGCGCAGCCCTTCACGCAAGGCGGGCACATCCGGTGCCACGCCTTCGCGGGTCAGCAACCAGTCCACAGTGGCCAGCAGCTCCATGCCGAAGGGTGATTCAAAACCATCAATGAGCGCGGCTGTGGATTCCAGTGCTTGCGTGTAAGCCTTGGCCTCGCTCTTGAGATAAGTCTGCACGAAGGCCTTGCGCTCATCGTCGAACCAGATCACGTCCAGCGGATCGGCATCGCTGATGCGCTTCTCAGAATGCAGGTAGCTGCCATCCAGATTGTTCAGCAGATGATCGAGCCGGTTGGCATACGGGCCGTACTTGTGCGGCGCGAACTGTAGATTCAACGGGTTGTCGCCGGGGTTGTAGCGCTCGATCGCCCGCTCCAGAAACCACGCCAGCTTCTGGATCTCCAGCAGGCTGCACTCCATGCCCAGCACCCAGTAGCGGCGCACCAGTTCGGCAATCAGCGCACGGGCGGGGGTCAGCTTTTCGACACCAGCGCGCTTGGCCACGTTCTGGTACTGCTTGGTGGGCTCGAACACCAGGATGTCGATGTCCAGATCACCCAGCGCCCGCTCAATCTGTTCGCGCACCTCGGCCCATTCCAGGCCGCCATTGCCCGCGCCCAGCGGCGGGATGGCGATGGACTTGACCTGTTGCTCGACCAAAAAGCCCCGCAGGTCCTGCAGGCCTTCGACCACCCATTCCATGCGCGACGGCGCACGCCAGTGCTGCTTGGTCGGAAAGTTGACGATCCAGCGCGGGCCGTCGAGTTCGTGCACTGGCGTGACGAACATCTTGCCGGTCTGCACTTCCTTGGCCTTGCAGGCGGCGGCGTAACGGCGGAAGTTTTCGTCGAAGCGCTCCTTGAACATCAGCGCGATGCCCTTGCCCATCACCCCGACGGTGTTGACGGTGTTGACAAGCGCCTCGGCGCGGGCGTCCAGCAAATTGCCTTGAGTGAATGTAATCATCAGAAGTACCACCCTGTTCGGGCATAAACCGGCAGACTCAGATTGCGGGCCTGAATCTGCTGTTCAATGCGTTGTTTCAATGCTTCCGTGTAGCACACGATGCCGCGAAGCCCGCTGACCGGCAAGTGCTGATAAATCAGCGCTTCGGCCTGATAGCGCTCGAATTTCGCCGGGTCTTCCGGGTCCCGCTTGAAGTCCCGAGCTTGCAATAACGGCCAATCAATCTTGTCGAGATCGGCCAGGTCAGCGTAAAAATCCGCCCACTGGTAATAGGCGTGGCTGTCGGTGAACAAAAACGGCAGGCCCAACCCGGCAATGTGATACAGGCTGGACACCAGAATCACGATTTCTTCATTCGGCCGCTTCTGAATACCGCCCCAGCCGGTGTGGATGTTGCGCAGCATCGGTGAAAAGGGCGTGAAGTAAAACGGCACATAGTCGTTCAGCAAGCCTCCCGGCGGCAGTGGCACCGGGTGATTGGCTCGCTTGTCAATCAGCTCCGGGTTGCCGATATTGACCCAATCCGGCGCCTTCACCACGCTGTTGCCGCAGTGGAGGCCGTTATCCAGAATCCAAGCCAGATTGTCGCGGTGGACAATTCGCCAGATCAGCGCCTTCTCCGGGTTGAGGCTGGGATAGTGGTTAGCCATCAACCACCTCGGCTTCTTCGACCTTGACGGGCACTTTTCCGGTGAGTAGGTCGTGCATTAGGCCCTGCTTTTGTGCCAGTAGATTCGAACGCTTCAGCTGTTCACTGGTAATTCGGCGACCTGCTAAATCTGCTCGCGCAATGATTCGGTCTTGCTCTTCAATATCAGGCCATACGAATCTGAGTTGATTCAAGACATCGCTGTTCGCCACATCGCGTCCACCACTATTTACGCGAGCACGAATCTGCGCCTTGATCCTTGAGTCACTGGCAAGTGCCATTTGGACAAGGTCTGGCCTTGCACGATTCTCATCGACAGCAATTCGCATCAGATTGGAGGACATGATCCATCCAGCCTGCTCAGCACGAACCACGACGGACCGTCCTACATCAGCGACTCGCGAGAACACAACATCTCCAGCTTTCAGTTGGAAGTCGACCAACCGTGCTGCATCTCTGCTGTCCACAAACAGTAGTTCATCATCGGTGAATACACCCTCACCAAGAGCACCTATCGTGATAACTGGATGTCCGTGCGTACGCCAATGCTCGCCTTTGAGTGCTGATCCAAAAGGTCCTGTTCGAATCCAGTGCGTTCCTGGCCGCCCTTTAGCGGCAAGGCCTGCAACTTCCCACTGCCTCGGAATCCATCCAATCGCCGTCTCCTGATACAGCTCCGGAGCCTGTTCGCGGGGCGGACGCAACTGGCCATTGGGCAGCACGCCACGGGTGAAAAGGTCGTGCATCAGACCGGCCTTGATCTGCTGGTATTTGGCGATCAGGGCTGCGGTTTTTTCGATGGCGGTATCGATGCCGTCAAGGATAGAAACGATTCTCTTCTGAGGCGCCGAATCTGAAGGCGCAAGAAATCGAAAATCTTTGATATAAGACTTCCGAAGATGGCGAAGGCCAGAACCTTCGAAGCCCGCGTAGTCAATTTTCGGTAGATACAGCTCAAGTACGCGATAAGCATATGGTTGAGTCAGCTTTGAGGACTCCTTGATGCGAATTGCCCACGTATCCGTTGAGTACGCGTATCTACCCTTGCCGAGATGCACCGAAGCCACACCCCCTGTACCCATGAGGATGGCCGGTTGCTCCTGTACCCACGTGTCGGCCGCTTTGGGTTCTGAACTGGAGCAATAAAACGCATAGGCCCCATTGGCCTCGGAGCATGAAGCAGGCAGAGTTGACTTTGGCAACTCCGAGAAGAAGTCGCCTAGTCGCAGCAATGCCCAATTTTTACTCATACCCCAACTCCACCAGGAATTCCTGTAGCAACTTGGCCGCCTCATCCCGCGCGGACTCAATCTGCTTGGCCGTGACAGCGTACTTGCTCCACAGGTGTTCGACCGCCGCGATGCAGGCACGTTGATCCGCCCGTAGATACTGCCGGTAGCTCTCGAAAAGCAGCTTGCCCAAGCGTTCAACGATGACCTGCCGTGCCTCGTCCTTGCTGATCCTCAGGCGCGCCTGCTCCACCAGCTCGTCCTTCTTGGCCTCGGTGGATTTGATGGCGGCCTTCAGCGTCTTGGCTTCGTCTTCCAGCGCCTTGTGTGTGGTCAGCTTGGCTTCGATGCGTTCGGCCGTGGTCTTGGCTTGCTGGCCTGCGGCCATGGCGGTTTGGATCACCGAGGTGAAAGTGGACGCGTGGCCGACAGAGGCGGCGAGATCGAGCACGCGCTGACCGTTGCCGAACTGTGCGTCCTTGGCGGCGAAGCCATCGCTGCAGTAGTGTGCTTTGTCCGTGCCCTTGGGCAAACGCCCGGCTACTTTGATTTCGGTGAACAGATCACCCACAGCGCCCTTGAGCGTCTTGAGCTGGGCCTTCCAGTCGGCGTTGGCTTCCTTGAGTTCGTCCTTGAGGGTTTTCACCTCATCGGCAGGCAGCACCCCGGTGTCGTCGCTATCTTCAAAATCCTCTTCACTGGCAGCAGCGAACAGGGCTTGCAACTCGGCCAATCGGGCGTGCTGGGTTTCTAGCTCGGCCAGCACCTCGGGGAACTGGCTTTGCAGGATGTCTTCGTCCGGAATCAGTTCCGGCCCCCAGCCGCTGGCCGCGATGGATTTGAAATCGGGCACCAGCCCCTTGTAGTAGTTGGCGAAGGCGCCGCGAACCTGATAGCGGTTGAGCAGATGCTGGCCCGAAAAGGTGCGCTCAATGCTGTCGAGCAGGGTAGCGCGCACGGCGTAGACGTTGCGACCGGTGGCGTGCTGGTTGTCGGCATCCGGCGCCAGAGCTTCGATGACGGGCAGGTGCTGTTGCCACCAGGCAGCCAGATCGGCCATGAACTGGGCGTGCCGCTCGGTGACGCTCGCGTGGCTGTTGATGTGCGGGGCAATTTCGCGCTTGTCGGCCAGGGTGGCAGCGAAGTCGGCATACCAGATGCCGTGGGTAGCTGCGGCGCGAGGCGCGAAGATGCTTTCGCGCAGGCCGGCGTAGTTCTGCCAGAAGTGGCCGAGTGCATCGATTTCGCTGACCGGGACGCCGCCGTGCAGATGGGCGCGCACATCGTGTGGCTCCGGCGGTGGCGCGTTATCCACGTAGCGGCGGATGTTGCAGTTGTAGTCTTCCGCCTTGATGTCGGCCAGCGACACGCGCCTGGCGTAGCCGTGGATGTTCTGCCCGGCGCGGTAGGCGTGCACGATCTTGTCGGTGTCTTCCGGGCGCAGGTGGTTTTGCGCCTTGCCTTCACGGTATTCGCGATCGGCATTGATGAACAACACGTGGTCGCGCTGCTGAGCTCCGTCCTTGTTCAGCACCAGGATACAGGCCGGGATGCCAGTGCCGTAGAAGAGGTTGCTGGGCAGGCCGATGACGGCTTCGAGGTAACCCCGGTCGATGAAGTACTGGCGCGCCTCGCGCTCCTCACCGCCCCGGAACAGTACGCCGTGCGGCATGACGGTGGCCATGCGGCCATTGCTCTTGAGCACGGCCAGCATGTGCTGCACGAACATCAGGTCGGCTTTTTTGCCCTTCTCCGGCATCCAGACGTGGAAGCGGCCGGGGTAAGCGATGGGCTCCTTCTTCTTGGCGCCGCTGCCGTCGTCCCTCGATTTGGTCCTGGCGTAGTTCTGGCTGAACGGGGGATTGGCGAGCACACGGTCAAAGCGACGCAGCTCGTTGTTTTCGTCTTTGTGCTGCGGGTCGGCCAGGGTGTCGGCGTTGCGGATGTCGGCGTGCGAGATGCCGTGTAGCAGCATGTTCATCTTGCAGATGGACCAGGTAGTGCCCATCTTTTCCTGTCCGTTGAGCGACAACTCGGCAGCATCAGCTCCACATTCACGCAGGTAGTCGCGCGCCTGAATCAACATGCCACCCGACCCAACAGTCGGGTCGTAAACGCTCATCCCCTCTTTGGGGTCGCAAATCTCAACGCAGATGCGCACCACCTCAGCCGGGGTGTAAAACTCGCCCGCCTTCTTGCCCGCCGAATCAGCAAAGTGCTTGATCAACCATTCATAGGCAGCACCAAGCAGGTCGGGGAATTCGAAATCGTCATCCCGCAGCGGGATCTTTTCGAAGTTCTGGATGAAGTCGACCAGGGTGTCGTCATCCAGCGTGTTCTGGCCGATCTTGCGGTTGAAGTTGATGGTGCCCTTGAGCACGTCCTGCAGGGCATCGGCGTTTTCTTCTTCCAGGGCTTCCAGCGCCTTGTTGAGCATGGAGCCGACGTTTTCCTTGACGTGCTTCAGTGCTGGCTGCGTGTTGCCCGCGTCATCCACCCACGGGTCGTTCCAGCGGGCGCGCGGCGGCACGTAGAAGTACTTTCCCGAGTACTGGTCCGGGTCTTCCAGGCTGTAATCGATGTCTTCCTGGCTGGCGTTTTGGCGGACGCCTTCTTCACGGATCTCCGCACGGCGTTGGTCGAACAGGTCGCTGGCTCGTTTGAGAAACAGCATGCCAAAGATGTATTCCTTGTACTCGCTGGCATCCATATTGCCGCGCAGGTCGTCACAGGCCATGAGCAGCAGGCTTTCCAGACGGGCGAGTGTGAGTTTGGCGGAAGACATCGTTTAGTCTGATCCTCGGTTCTTGTTGTATCTACAGCTCAATCCAGAACCACCAAGAACTCGGTGGCCAGCGCGGTGGGACGGGTTTGCCGGGCTCTTTTCGTCAAAGCCACCAACCCATACCTTTCTGCCTGGCGATTGCTATTGACTCAGTTGAAGTCAATCCCGCCGATTTGGATCGTGCCAAATGCAAAGCTTGTGTGAGACGACCGTTGCCTGGAAGCGGCGACTTTGCCCTACAGCTTGTTGGCTGTGCTTCGAGGTTTTTCGAATGACCAAGCTTAATTGGAGAAGCACTTTGGCCAAAACTGACTTCAAGTCAGCATTTTGAACTATGGTGCAATCATGCTTCGCAATACTCCGATAACGTCCGAAAACCTCAACAACAGCCCGTGGCCCATTGCATACCAGATGGCATACCATAAGAAGCAAAAAATAAAAAACCCCAAACAAATCAATCACTTGGGGTCGTATTTTGGCGGAAGCTGTGAGATTCGAACTCACGGATGTCGTAAAACATCGCCGGTTTTCAAGACCGGTGCCTTAAACCGCTCGGCCAAGCTTCCACAGCTGAATTGTAGCTTGGAGTCCCGCTGCACCCAGCCTCATCCCAGGCGATTTGGCGTGCTTTATGATTTGAGTTTGAGCCGCACCGGTTCACGCCACGTCCCAAGGAAACCTCATGAATGCCACCCCTGCCGAAGGTCACCGCCAGTTTTCGCGCGTCCCGTTCAGCGCTGCCGTCACGCTGCACCTGCCTGGCAAAAATCTGGAAGTGACCCTGCTGGACATTGCCCTCAAAGGCGCGCTGGTGCAGACCGATGTGCCCGAAGACATCCAGTTGCAAGCGCCTTGCCGTTTGCTGTTGCCGCTGTCGGGCGACGATGAGGTCATTGAAATGGCGGGCACCATTGCCCACTTGAAAGACTGCCACGTGGGCCTGCGTTGCGAGCACATCGACCTGGCCAGCCTGACGCTGCTGCGCCGTCTGCTGGAGCTCAACACCGGCGATGCCGACTTGATGGACCGCGAACTGTCGCAGCTTTTCTCAACCCGGCACGCCTGAGGCGCTGCCCAAAACTGGCCGGATCAGGCCACGTTGCATTCCCGCCGCAACAACGACAGCGCATCACTGAGTTTGCTGTCAAAGTCGCTGAGCAGGGTGGCTTGGGCTTCGGCCACAAAGTCTTGCCACAGGCGGGCGTAGTCGTCTTGGTGCTGCTCGGGCGCGTGGTCCCGGATGAAGGTGGCCGCCAACTCGGGCTGAAAACCGCTTTTGCGCATCTTGCGGATCAGCGTCGCAGCTGACTTGTCGGTCAGCAGGGTTTTGGGGGCGGTGCCCGCCGCCACACACACCAACAGGGTCAGCAACGTGCCGTCATCACCACGGCCCTGGGTGAGCTTGTCCCAGGCAGCCGAGCGCTCGCGGTCATGCTGGCCGACTTCACTCAACGCGTCTTCGATCCAGAAATATCGACCCATGAAGGCGGGCGTCTGGTCAAACAGCTTGCGCACACCCAGCCGCGCGTCCAGCAGCTTGGGCAGGTCCGCCAGCACACTTTGCTGCACTGACGTCACCACCTCGTGGTACTCGGGTGGCAGGTTCTTGGGCAACACCACACTTGACGCCACCGCAGCCGGGTCTTTGCGCCGCAGGGCCAGCACCATTTTTTCAAAGTCTGCCCAGTCAGGCAGCGCCTTGCGCCGGGTGGCCAGCGCCAACAAGGCGGTGCGGATCACCGCTTCGGCGTCGGGCTCGTAGTCTTGCAGTTCGTCGGCAGGCAGGCCGAGCTGATCCGCCAGCCACAGCGCGGCGTCCACCACCTGGGCCACCCGTTGGCGCACCGCCAATTCAGCTTGCACTTCGGCCAACGGGGCCAAGGACCAGCGCGCCAGTTGCGGGATGTGCCGGTCTGAAAAACCACCGCGCTCGTTCATGCCGAAATGGGTGTTTTGCGGCATCACGATCAGCGCCTTGAGCATGTCCGACCCGGCTTTGGAGCGCGACAAAAAAGAGTGGTCGCGCAACAGGGTGGCCGCCACGTGCAGATCCCCCGCGCTGGCCGTCTGCAGATGCAGGCTGACCAGATTCACGATGCGCTCGCGCGCTTTTTCCAGCTCCGGGCGCAAAAACTCGCTGCCAAAGTAGCGGGCAATCTGCACCATGCCTTTGGGTGCGTCAGCGGCAATCTCGTCGAGTTTGGCCTGATCGATCAGCCCGTGCTGCACGCCAAAAATCAGCGCTTTCTCAAAAAAAGGGCGGCTATCAAACAGCGAGACGGTGCCTGCGGCAGGGGCTGAGGTGGTGGTCATGCGGTGCAAAAGCAGGCCGGGCAGCCTGTCTTGTTCAAACTAAATGGCGGATTCTTCGTCCGACTCGCGGGCGGCCGGGGTGGCTTTGCCCAGATCGGTGTCGCGGGTTTCGACCTTGCCGTCGTCTTCTTCCAGGTCTTCGGCGTCCAGGCCCAACTCGAACGCGCGAGCCTTGGCGCGTAACACCACCAGCATTTCGATGAACAGGTCAGGCAGTTCGTGGCGCAGCAGCCAGGCGGTTTGCATCCAGTCCTGGTCGGCGACCTCGTCGAGCTCAACCCGTGGGCGCGCCCAGGCGTTGGCGCGCAGGTCGTCCTCGTCGATCATCGCGCCGTCGTCTTCCACCGTGTCAAAGGTGCCAGTGCGGGCAAAGGCCTCGATGCGGCTCCACTTTTCCTCAAAGTAGTCGGCCAGCGCTTCGCTGCCGCCTTCCAGGTCACCAATCGCGGTCAAAAACGCCAGCGAATCCGCGCCATCGCGGAAGATGACCGAGTTCATCATGCCGCGCAAATGCGCGCGGGTCAGGTCGCGGTACTGCTTCTCGATGACCACGGCGCGGGCAAATTGCTCGGGGGTGAGCATCAGGTTGATGATGGAGGCTTTGGAGTTGTCGTACTCGCGGATGATGGCCAGCACGTCCTTGGGTGGCAACTGGGTCAGCACTTCCATCAGGGCGCCGTCGCCCTGCGCGTCGGCCAGTTCCACCAACGCGTGTTCTGCGCCAACGATGTCGCCGGCGGCGATCAGGGACTGGGTTTTTTCGATCAGGGCCAAATGCTGCATATCACTCCTTGCGGTCAAAACCTTGGTCTTCCAGCCAGTCTGCGCTGGCCTCGTCGTGGTCCTGGTCCGTCTTGTGCGCATGATCGTCATCCGCATCAAAGTCATGGCCATGATCCAGGTCACGCGAACTGCCCCGCGCACCGTGTTCGCCGTGCTCGTCGGCATGCGCCACTTCATGGTGGTGCGGCGACGGGCGGTGGTACATATATTCCAGCGCAGCGGCCACCGTCATGAACCAGTCGCCCTGCGGTTGCTTGAGCAACACGGCGGCCATGTCTTTGGCCCACGGCGTGAGTTGGACGGCGTCAGAGAGGCTGTCCCAGTCCGGGAATTCGTCCGACTCCAGGGTCAGCAGCTGCTCCATGACGGCCGGCAACTCAAAGTGGAAGCCACCATGAAAAGCCACCGCCACCATCTCGGGGGCCGACTCCATCATCTGGCTCAAAAAGGCGATCTGGCCGCGCTTTTCCAGCAGGCGTTGGCGCAGCACATCCTTGCCCTCGGAATCCGAGGCCAGGTCGTCGATCTCGGCCTGGTAGGACGAGCGCAAGGCGCGAAAAAATGCAGACATGCTCATGGCGTTACTTTCGGTGGGGCCAGCCTCAAACCAGGCGGCCAAAATAGTCGAGCCAGATGCTGCGAGCAGTGTCCAGGGGGCTGTCGAGCAGGTTGCGCTGGCGATTGTCATCATAGGCTTTGCGCAAGCCCGGGTCAGACAACACCTCGTAAGCCTCTTGCACCGCCCGAAAACGCGCCGGTGCCTGCGGCGAGGCGTTACGGTCCGGGTGGTGCACAGACGCCTGCTGGCGAAAGGCTTTCTTGATGTCAGCCAGTGTGGCCGAGCTGGGCAGGCCCAACGCGGCGTAATGGTCCTTGTGCTGCATGCGGCGTGGTCATCAATGGGTTCGTGGGGTTGGCCCGATCAACAGCGGGGGCTTGGTGCAGCTGGCGGTGAACGAACTCAGGTCCAAATACCACCTCAACTGTTGATTGATAAGGTTTTCAGAAGCCGGTTTTTCCGGCTGCGTCATCCCTTGGCGGGCAGGGGATTATGCACCACGCACTTGCTGGCCTGCAGTCTGTTTGGAAACCTCGGCCCGGCCCCCTTATGATGTGCCCAAACCAAGGCGCACCAGCGACTGCTGCAAAGTTTGTTCGACGATGGCTCGGACACCTCTGGCACATGGCACCCACCCGAGGGGGCCATCTCACCGAGCAGCTGCTGGCAAGCGCACACCACATCCGCGCACCTCTGGCCGAACGAAAAAAAGGGTTGATTTCAATTGGGGCTCAAGCGACGAATTTCTCTCTACCTGATCAGCATCTTGTCGGTTTTGGCGCTGCTGACGCTGGTGGCGCTGCGCTGGGACAGCCATCAAAAAGCCATCCAGCTGGAAGAAGTGGAGGCGCGCGGCGATTTGAGGCGCCTGATCAGCACGTTTCAGGCGCGTGAGCTGGAACTCAGTGGCACCCTGAAGTCGTGGTCCAACTGGACGGGGCTGTTTGATTATTTTGCCAACCGCACGGACAAGTTCCGCGACGCCGAGTTGAGCGTGCAGGCCATTGCCGTGGCGAGCGTCGATTTTCTGGCGCTGCTGGACTTGTCCGGCCAACTGCTGGATGTGACCGAGGTGCCCGGCCCCAACGGCGAAACACCCGCCACCGAGGTCATCCAGCAAGACGCACACCACTATCCCGCTTATCTGCGTTTGAGCGAAGCCGCCAGTGGCTGTGGCGCCATCCAGGCCCAGGCCCGGGTGGCGCTGGTTTGCTTGAGCCCGATCCTGGACAGCGAAGGCGGAGGGCAGTCGCGCGGCTACATCTTGTTGGGCCGCTGGGTCGATGCGCAGATGGTCCGGCAGATTTCTGAAGTTGCCGACCTCCAGTTCAAGATCAGCACCGTGCCCACCCCGGCCATGGGCGCGCAACGCAGCGCTGCGGGCGAACAGCCGTTCAGCCCGGAGGCCGTGCAGATCCTGACCCACGACAACCATCTGGAATTGCGCTACCCGCTGGCCGGCCTGTCAGGTCATACCATCGCTGAAATTCAGATGACCTGGCCGCGCCAACAAGCATTGGTTGCGGACAGGAGTTATGCCGCCACGCAGGCCCTGGTCATCGCCCTGATCGTGACTTGCGGGTTTTTGCTGGTCCTGCTGCTAGACCTGGTGGTGGTGAAACGCCTCAACCAGCTCCGGCGAGAGCTGAGGTTGATCGTTGACTCCAAGTGCTGGACCGGCGACGTCACCGTCAGCGGCCAAGACGAAATAGCCGCGCTGGCGGGCTACACGCGCAGCCTGGTGGCGGTGGTGCACGATCAGGTGCAAGAGTTGCAAAAGCTGTCGCAAACCGACACCCTGACCGGCCTGCCCAACCGGCGCGCCTTCAATGAGCGGCTGGACCACCTCCTGGCAGCGCACGCGCGCCAGCAGCTGCCGTCCGCCCTGATCCTGATGGATGTGGACCATTTCAAAAAATACAACGACACGTACGGTCATCCGGCGGGTGACGAGGTGCTCCAAAAAGTTGCCCATTGCCTGCGCACCACCTTGCGGCGCGAGCTCGACATGCCAGCCCGCATGGGAGGCGAAGAATTTGGCGTGCTGCTGCCAGGGGCCAACGCCGACCAGGCGCTCGCCACCGCCGAAGTCATCCGCACCACCCTGCAAGACATGGCCATCACCCACCCAGCTAACCCGCCGCTGGGCGTGATCACCATGAGCCTGGGCGTGGCCGAAGTCACCGCCGCTGACACCGCGACAAGCCTCTACCGTCGCGCCGACGAAGCCCTGTACCAGGCGAAAAACTCCGGGCGGAATCGGGTGGTGCTCGGCGACTGAGCGCCCGTCAAAGGCGCAAACGCCCCGCCATGCCTGGCGAGGCTTGGGCCATCAGGGCGCGTCGCTTGCGTCTTGCTTATTGGGCCTCAGACTCATACACCTCGCGGTAGGCGTTGCCATAGTAGCTGTGGATCAGCAGTTCCTTGAGTTCGCTGATCAGCGGGAAGCGCGGGTTGGCGCCGGTGCACTGGTCGTCAAACGCGGCTTCTGCCAGGCTGTCCACCTTGGCCAGGAATTCGGCTTCGTTGACACCGGCGGCCTGGATGGAGGCAGGAATGCCCAGCACCTTCTTCAGGCCATCGACCCACTCCACCAGTTTCTCAACGTGGTCGTGGTTACTGGTGGCTTCCAGGCCAAGGTGTTTGGCGATCTGGGCATAACGCGCCACACCCTTGGGCCGGTCGTACTGGCTGAAGGCGGTTTGTTTGGTCGGGATGTCAGCGGCGTTGTAACGGATGACGTTCGAGATCAACAAGGCATTGGCCAGGCCGTGGGCCAGATGGAACTCGGCCCCGAGCTTGTGCGCCATTGAGTGGCACACACCCAGGAAGGCATTGGCAAACGCGATACCGGCGATACACGAAGCGTTGTGGACTTGTTCACGTGCTTTCGGATCGTTGGCACCGTTGATGAACGAGGCAGGCAGGTAGTCCTTGAGCAGCTTGAGGGCCTGCAAGGCCTGTGCGTCAGAGTACTCGTTGGCCATCACCGACACATAAGCTTCCAGCGCATGGGTCACCGCGTCGATACCCCCCACAGCGGTGAGTGACTTGGGCATGTTCATGACCAGATTGGCATCCACGATGGCGATGTTGGGGGTGAGTTCGTAGTCGGCGATCGGGTACTTCACACCGGTCACTTCGTCGGTCACCACGGCAAACGGGGTCACTTCGGAGCCGGTGCCGGAGGTGGTTGGCACGGCGACCATCATGGCTTTGAGGCCCATCTTGGGGAACTTGTAGATGCGTTTGCGGATGTCCATGAAACGCAGCGCCAGGTCTTCAAACTGGACTTCCGGGTGCTCGTACATGACCCACATGATCTTGGCCGCGTCCATCGGTGAGCCCCCCCCCAGCGCCAGAATCACGTCGGGCTGGAAGGCATTGGCCATCGACAGGCCCTTGCGCACCACCGCCAGGGTCGGGTCGGCCGCCACTTCGTAGAAACACTCCACTTCCAGCCCTTGTTTCTTGAGGATGCGCACGGTGTCGTCCACATAGCCGTTCTCAAAAAGATAGCGGTCGGTGACGATCAGGCAACGTTTGCGGTCTGCCAGGTCTTCCAGGGCAATCGGCAGGCAGCCGCGGCGGAAGTAGATGGATTTGGGGAGTTTGTGCCACAACATGTTCTCGGCCCTCTTGGCGACGGTTTTCTTGTTGATCAGGTGCTTGGGGCCAACGTTCTCGGAAATCGAGTTGCCACCCCAAGAGCCGCAGCCCAGGGTCAGGGACGGCGCCAGGTTGAAGTTGTAGAGGTCACCAATACCACCGTGGGAAGACGGTGTGTTGATGAGGATACGGGCGGTCTTCATCTTGTCGCCAAAGTAGGCGATGCGGTCACCCTGCAAATCCTGATCGGTGTAGAGCGACGAGGTGTGGCCAATGCCACCCATGGCCACCAAGGCTGCGGCTTTGCTGCAAGCATCAACAAAATCTGTGGCCTTGTACATGGCCAGCATGGGCGAGAGTTTTTCGTGGGCAAAGGCTTCATTCGCTGACACATCGGTCACTTCACCGATCAGCACCTTGGTGTAACCCGGCACAGAAATCCCGGCCATGGTTGCAATCACGATGGCCGATTGCCCCACGATCGCGCTGTTGAGTGAGCCATTTTTGAGGATGACCTTGCGCACGGCTTCGGCTTCTTCAGCGTTCAGGATGTAGCCGCCGTGTTTGGCAAAACGTTCACGCACCGCCTGGTAGGCCTGTTCCACAATGATGACCGACTGCTCGGACGCACAGACCACGCCGTTGTCGAAGGTTTTGGACATCAAGATGGAGGCCACAGCACGTTTGATGTCAGCGGTCTCATCAATCACGGCCGGGGTGTTGCCCGCACCCACACCAATGGCGGGTTTGCCGGAGGAATAAGCCGCGCGAACCATGGCCGGACCGCCGGTGGCCAGGATCAGGTTGATGTCTGGATGGCGCATCAGCTCGTTGGACAAGTCCACGGTGGGTTCGTCGATCCAGCCAATGATGTCGGCCGGGGCACCAGCCGCCACAGCGGCCTCCAACACCAGGCGTGCGGCTTCACAGGTGGACCTGCGGGCACGTGGGTGGGGCGAGAAGATGATGCCGTTGCGTGTCTTGAGCGC
>Ga0075012_10000716_pt1 | contig 34773 bp, 47 predicted proteins | sample All_14_2_FD_71474 | JGI IMG/M metagenome (GOLD analysis project Ga0075012, IMG submission 71474) | Freshwater microbial communities in response to fracking from Pennsylvania, USA - Allegheny Zone_MetaG_DW_15 | ecosystem: Environmental > Aquatic > Deep subsurface > Groundwater > Drilled...
TGGGTAGCGCGCCCGGCAACGCCATCGACCGAATAGCCGTACAGCACGCCCCGGTAATCATAGAGCCTGCCGTCTGTCGCGAAATACTGGGTCCGCTGGCCAACAACGACCGGCGTCAGGCCGCTGGGAACCGACGCGGTCGCCCATGTTCCCTGTCCCGTGATCGCGGCGGCTGTGTTGTAAACCGTGCGGTCCGCGCCGTTGATCCAGGCCGAGCCGTTCCAGGCCCAGATCGCGATCGGGTTTCCGACACCGTCTAGCTGGGTCCAGATGTCGTTGACGCCCGGCGATGAGGGCGTGGCATTTTGCTTGTAGTGTAGAACCTTGTTCGCATAGTCGTCAGGCTTGCCGACGCCGGTGACGCGCGTCGCCCAATCAGCCTGGTTCAGGGTCGCCAGAGCGCCCTGACCGCTGATCGCGGCGGCGGTGTTAAATAGGGTGGTGTCCGCGCCCTTGACCCAAGCCGAACCGGTCCAGGCATAGACGGCGACGGGGGTGCCGCCGCCATCCAGCGCCACCCAGATGTCGTTCACGCCCGGGGAGGACGGCGAGCCTATCGACCGCGTGACCAGGCTCTTGGTTGCATAGTCTTCCGGCTTGCCCGTGCCGGTCACCTGGGTGGCCCAAGCGGCCTGGTTCAGCGTCGCCAGCGCGCCCTGGCCGCTAATCGCGGCGGCGGTGAAAAACAGCGTGGTGTCCGCTCCCTTGACCCAGGCCGAGCCGGTCCAGGCATAGACGGCGACGGGAGTGCCGCCGCCATCCAGCGCCACCCAGATGTCGTTCACGCCCGGGGAGGATGGCGCGCCGAGGGATCGCGTGACAAGGCTCTTGGTCGCATAGTCTTCCGGCTTGCCCGTGCCGGTCACCTGGGTGGCCCAAGCTGCCTGGTTCAGCGTCGCCAGAGCGCCCTGGCCGCTGATCGCGGCGGCGACGTTGAATCCGGTCTGGTCGGCGATGACGTTCCAGGTCCCGGCGCCACGGCGATAGACCCGGCGGTTGCCGTCGTCGGTATCGACCCACAGATCGCCGTCGGCATAGTCCGATGACGGGGCCGACGCCTGATAGAATGTCTTGATCTTGGTATCCGCCGTCGCTTGGGCGGCGGTCGCGAACTGGATGGCCTGCACCGCCGCGTTGTCGCTTGCGTCGATCCAGGCCGCGCCATCCCACTGAAACGGCGCATTCCCGGCATCGGTGTCGAACCACACATCGCCGCGCTCTGGGCTGGCCGGGGCTGAGGTCTGATAATAGACCGTCAGCAGGCCATCGGTCGTGCCGATGGTGTCGAAGGCGAAACTCCCGGCAACAACGTCATCTAGGGCGGTCCAGTCCGAGACCACGCCGCGCACCGACCGATAGGCGATCGACAGCTCATAGGTGGTCTCGGGCGTAAGCCCGGTCAGCTCGACCCGAACCTCTTCGTCGAACGTCAGCTCGACCGTCGGCCCCATCGTCCAGTTAGTCGCCCCCGCCGGCCGATACCGAACCAGTAGCGCCGTGACGTGCGGGTTCGACATTTCTCCGACGATGACGATCGCCGGAATGCTGACGCCATTGTCGGTCAGGGTCGCCCCCGTGGCGACCCAATCGTCGGTGTCCGGCGCGACCGGCGTGGTCCCGCCGGCGGTCAGGCCTGGCGTAGGCGGGGCGGTCGAGGTCTGGCCCAGCGCGAACGCGTGCTTGGCGTCGGTTTCGGTGCGGCACTGGAAAGTCACGGTCGCCGAGGCCGGGTCAAACGACCGCCGCAGGATAATCACCTCCCGCTCTTCGAGCCCGATTTCCGGCACGTCTATCGTGACGCAGTCGCCCGGCCGATAACCGAGGAACGGCAGACCGACGCGGACCGAAATCGGTTCCAGCTCGCGGCTGTTTTCGACGTCATAGCGCGCCAGTTGGGCGGCGTGGTTCACCGCCTGCACCAACGGATAGTCAATCTCTCGCGTGCGCCACAGGCCGCCGTCCTCGGTGACATGGGTCGCCACCTCGATCGGCGCGGCCGAGACGATTTCCCAGCCGTGAGCCTCGCTGCGAAAACGCGGAATGACGCGATTGATCCGCTCGCGCCGCCCCTTGGTCCCGGCCGCCGAGGCCTCACCGCGAATGTCGGCCGAGGTGATGGTCGCCAGCGACACGCGCGGCGCATTGATCACGCAACCGACCTGAGCGCCCATCGGCACGCAATAGCCGCCGCCGCACTGAGCGATGGCCTGCAGAACGCTCCACTTTTCGTCGGTCGAATAGATGGTGCCGCCGATTTCCCAGCCGTTCGCCTCGGCCACGTTCGCCGCATCGACGAACTGCGAGACGATCAGGCTGGAAATCGGAAAGCCGAAGCCCATGATCCGATGCCCGTTCTGATACCGACCCAAGGCCAGGGTTAGGGCGTGCAGCCACGGGTTCGTGGAATAGACGTAAGTGCTTTCGTCCAGCGCCCGACAGTCGCCATCGCCGCCGGGATAGGTGTCGTCGAGACGCGGGTCGTACACCTTGACGCCGCGCAGCACCCACAGGGGCGAGACGTCGGCGGCATAGACCTTGGTGTCGTACTCCATGCCCGTCAGGGCCGCCGCGTAGCCGCCCAGCAGGTGGGCGGAGGTCCATTCCGGCGGGTTGCCCGAGTGATCGGCCGGGGTGTCTTTCGTGCCCGTCGCGGTGAACCGCAGATAGGTGTCGCTGGCCGCGCCCAGGCGGCGGACCTGCCACAGGCGGTTCAGGTAAGCGCCGGCCGCACCTTCGCCGCTGTCGGCCGAGAAGGTCAGGTTCACATTGTTGGCGCTGTACGACTCGATACCGTCGATCGGTCCCGCACCCGCCAGGATCGAGTAATGCAGACGATACTTGTTGGGCTCCTTGGTCGGCCCGGTCGTGGTGCCGTAGATGATCCGGCCACCGACCGCCGTTCGGCCCATGGGATAGGGAATGCCGGCCTGCGGATCATAGGTCTGCTGGGTCGGGTTGCCGCCGGTCTGGATCTCGGGCCGCTTGGTCGTCAGCCCGCCAACAGTCACCAGCAACCCGCCGACCGTCTGCAGCGTCGCGGCCGACATGCCGAAAACGCTCAAGGTCGCGCCCGCCGCTGTCCAGGCGGTTCCTACCGAGAAAGCTCCGGTCGCCAGCAGACCAACCGCACCGATGCCCGTGGCGATCAGGGCGGCTCCGGCAATGACCGCCCCGGCGGTCGCGACAGCCTTACCCATCCAGCGACCTCCAAACGATCAGGTCCGGCGAAGGCGACGGCTGGATGATGCACGCGACGTCGCTGTCGGCGTGGTAGCCCAGCGCCCGGCCGCCCGGCAGAGCCACCCACAGCGCCGTCCACCCGTCGACGCCCGGCACACCGATGATGTCCGACGGCAGGGCGCGCGCCAGCGGCACGCGCGGCAGGCCCATGCCGTCCAGCGCCGATTGCAGGCTGTCGTGGCCCATGCCCTTCAACAGCTTCAGGCCGCCGCGCAGGCTGGAATAGGCCCCAGCCGCCGGCAGCTTCACGGTGTGACCCAGCTTGCGCAGGGTGAACGCGGCCATGCGAGCGCAGTCGTTGCTGCCGATCCGGTGCGGACGACCGTTGAATCGCTGAACAGCCGCCTTGGCCGCCGCCTGTCGGCGTAAAAGGGCCGGGATCATCGCAGCACTCCCGCGCTCTTGAGTTGGTTGATTGAGGCGTCGGTCGCGCTCGGCGCGGCGCTGACGCTGATCGTCGGACGCGCGCCCGTCGAACCCCAAGGCAGCGAGGTCGGATCGGCCGAGGTGAAGGCAAAGCCCAACTGGCCGGGATGCACCGACTGATGGAAGGCGTCGTTCATCCGCGCGCCCTCGTCTTGCTCAAAGCACCGCTCCAGCGCCGACACGACCTCGACCGAGACAGACCGCTTGCCCTTGGCGACACTCAGCGTCGGCACGTCCAACTCACCGATGAACAGCACATAGGGGTCAGGAATGACCGCGCCCGTAGCCCGGTTCACCGCGCCGACCATCAGAGTGACGATCGAACCTTGAAAACTCGGCGAGCACAGATCGACCGCAGCCGCGTCGCTGGCCGGCGCGAACGTAATCGTCATATGCGGAGCCTGGGTGGCGTCGCCGTCGCTGAATTCGCCGATGCCAGAGACAGAGCCCCAAACGTCGTCGCGCCCGCGATAGGTCTCGCCGCCGATCACCAGTTCGCCCGCGCCATCCAGCAAGCGCAGGGTGTAAGCGGGCAGCTCGATTTTCAGAGCGCCGAACACCAGGACGGTGTCAGCACCGAACGCGGCTTCAAGGGCGGGCGTCAGCGACATGCTATTCGCGCTCCGCCAGCGTGAAACTGATCCCATAGATGGCCGCCAGGCCGACGTTCCAACCGGCCTCGCTGCCCTGCACCGCGCCTTCGATTTCCGGGACCGCCAGCTTGATGACGGCGTTGTCGGTCGGAGCGCGACGGATCATCGGATCAAGCGACAAGGTCACAGCGCCGCCACCCGACGCCACGGCGGGGGCGGTGATGCAGTGCAGATACCGACGGCCATTGGTGATGATCGTCAGGAACCAACCCTTCTTGATCACCTTGCCCGCCGGCAGGCCGTCGATCGCCAGAGACGTGCCGAGCTGCCCGCCGCCATTAACCCGTGGCGTTCCCTCGTCCCCGACCTCGACACCAGGCTGCGGGAACGCGAGGACGCCGGACGAACGTTTGGCCGCCAGCAGGTCGGCGATCCAGCCGATAGCGACGTCCGCCAGCATGTCCGGCAGGGTGACGTCGACCGAGAAGCGCGAACCCAGCCGCTCAATGCGCTGGGTCGGACCGCCCAGCGCGGCCTCGGACTCGCCGCCCCAATCGAGCGGGCGCGGGGTCGCTGACGCCGGCTTAGGCGTGGTGGGAAGCGTGACGGACATGGGTGAGTTACTCTTTTCCGCCCTGCAGAACGGTCAGCGCAGGCCGGCCAGCCTGTTGCGCCTGCGCTTGCTTAATGCTGGCGGCAATTCCAGCCCGCAGCGTTTTATACTGAAGGAGGGCGACGGGGTCCGAAGCTTCGGCCTCCAGCTTTCCCATTAGGTCAAGAAACGCCTCACCATTGATCACACCAGCGCCGATCAAGTATCCGACCAAGGCGGTGCCGACAGCGGCTTGAGCTATGAACAGGCCGCCGACAGCGGCCTGTAGCGTGATCGGTTCCGATTTCATGCGGCCCTCTTGAGTGTTTAGCTTCGCGCGATCCGATAGCGGTTGCTTGTTGTCGCGGCTTGCTCGGCCATCGCCGCGCCGCCATGAGCTGCAACAACCGCCTGAGCGGTGCCGAGCTGCTGCAATTCAGCGACGAGTCCAGCCGCGAGAATCGCGCCTTGCGCATTGACGTGGAAGGTCTGATTGACCCGCCCGCCCAGGTCATTGCCACGCGTGACCGAGACCTGTTCGCCGGGCGTCAGCCGCAGCGCCCGAATTTGACTATCGGTGCCGCCAAAGCCCCCGACCTGAAAGCCGCCGCCCGTGTCGAAGCCGATAAAGGACTTGAGGGCCGACATGATGCCGCCCGACTTCGATAGGCCAGAGCCCTTGCTGAACAGGCTCGCTACACCGCCCGCGATCTTGTCGTCTAGAGACTGAGCAAAAATGCCGGCCAGCCAGTTGCCGAGCCCCTTAAGTCCACCATAGCGAAGCGCCTCAAGGCCGCCCCGTGTGGCGCTGTAGATTTGATCTGAGAAGGCCTTTTTGCTGGCCTCCATGCCGTCGAGAATACCCTCGCTCACCATCGTCGAGATCGGCTCTTGCAGGCTCGCGGGGTTGATGATCGATTTGGTGAATTGCCGCTCAAACTCACGCGCCTGAAGTTCCGCGCGATGGGACTGCGACTGATAGAACAGCGACTCCCAGCTCTCCCCGTCCTTCTCAGCCCCTGCGGACTTCGATTTTGGCGAATTGGATTCGCCACCACCTCCGCCGCTGCCTCCGCCCGTATTGGTAGGCGCCAGATCCAAGGCGTTTTCTTGTTGCGCGCGGCGGATAGCTCCCATGGCCGCGTCGTTTTCGGCGATCTTTCCTTTTAAGAAATTCGCGAATGTTTTCATTCCAGGCAGTGCAGAAAGCTGCTCGGCCTCATGCAATTGACGGAACAGCTTTCCGCGTTGCTCGCCCAGCGTCTGAAGGGAGCGATTTTCCACCTTGTTAAATCGATCAATCACCCGCCCCAGCCAGTTCACGAGATCGGCGGCGGCGTTCTTCATGGTGACAAGGGCGGGCGTGAATGATGCCCCGAACGATATGCCCGCCATCTTGGAACGATCATCGGCGATTTCCATCTGACGGCTCATTTCCGCCAGCCGGTCAACAACACCGCCGTCCAGAACCAAGCCAAGATCCTGGGCCTTACCCATCATTTCCTGAATGCCGACGCTGCCTTGCTTGAGCATCGGCAGCAGCGCCTCAATTCCGAACTTCTTCGCAAACTGAAGCTGCTCAGTGACGGTGCCGAGCGCGGCGATTTTATCTGCGATCACCGGCAGCGCATCCTCGACGGACTTGAAGCTTTTGATCTGCTCCTGGGTAATCCCCAGCGCCTCCATCGCCTTGCGGATCTTGCCGTCACCGACGCGCGTTTGCAGGGCGCCGATGGCTGCGGTCAGGCCAGACAGCGCATCCACGGCCTTGGTCACTTCGACATCGCTTTCGCCGGCCGCGAAGTTGAAGGCCTGCAAATATTCCGCCGAAACGCCCAGCTTGTAGGATTGCGCTGCGATGTCGTCCGCGTACTTCGCCGCCTCCGCCGCCAGCCTCATGCCCACCGCAAACCCGTTGACCGCCAGCGTCGCCAGCGCCGCGCCAGACGCCAGCGGCGCCAAGCTCGCCGCCGTCGACATCAGCGCCGATTTCAGCCCCCCCGCCTTAACCTTGGCCCTATCCGCCCCGCTCTCGAATTGCGCGGTGTCCAGGCCCAGCACGGCGCGCAAGGCGCCGATGATCGATGAAGCCATCAGGGTTCCTCTGAAACTTGCCCGGCGTGGCCCAGCGCCCCGGCCAGGCGAGAGCGCAGCTCTTCCAGGCTTTTCGGGGCCGCCGGTCGGCTCAAGGCCTCGACGGTCAGGCTGGACAGGGGCGGCATCTTGTCCATGCGCCCCAGCACGGCGGTGTGCCAGGCCAGCCAGGCCCGCTGATCGTGCTGCTGTTCAAGCACGCGGGCGCGGGCGCGAAAGGTTGCGATCAGGCGACGAGGCGTCTGCGTCCAAAAGGCGTCAGGCGAGAGATCCAGCCCAACCCACCGGTCGAAAAGGCCCCACCAATCCCATTCGTAACGCGGTCGCTCGTCGCCTTCCGAGGGCGGTCGGTGCCACCCTCCAATTCCGGGAAGGCAAGCATCAGGGCTTGCCCCATCAACGAGCCAGCCTTCATCAAGCCCAGGTGATCAAGCAGGCGGCCGGCGTCTTCCAGCGACACCTGCGGGTGATGATCCTGCAGGGCGGCCCAGAACGCGGCGCGCACCGTGGTGAAGGCAGCGTCGCCGCCAGACATCAGCTTGGCCATCTCGTCGGCGTCCTTGACCTCGGCCTCGATCAGGCAAAGGGCGTTGACCGACACCACCAGCCGCCAGGTCGCGCCGGCCGCCGAAACCCGGACAAACGGCGCGGGAGCGACCGGGATCATGGCGCCACCGCCGCCCAGGTCGGCTTGCCCGAAACCTTGATCTTGACGCCGTAGACCATCTTGTCGTCCAGCGGCGTCGAGGGGCCGATTTCGGTGATCAGGCCGGCCAGCGAAACGATTTCGGAAAACGGCGCTGGCAGTTCGATTTCATAGTCGTTCGGCGCGTCGGCGTCGAAATCCGTCTTGGCGCCGGCCGCGTGCAGGCCGCCGACCGGATAGTGCAGCGTCAGCGCAACCTCGCCGCCGTCACGCAGGCCGCTGATAAACTCACGATACTTGTCGGGGCTGCCGTGGTGGGTGGCGTCCTTGACCTCGCGGGTGACGGTGTTGGCCGTGATGTCGACCAGCTCACCCATGCTGGCGAAGGTCGTGGGCGCGGTGCGGCGACGCACCACCACGCCAAAGGCGAGAGCGGCTCCAGTCATAGTTCAGTCTCCAATGTCAGAGGGGTTCAGGCCGCGCGCGACCAGATCGTGAAATCCATCGACCGGCGGTGCTTGGTGTCGCCGGGATTGTGTTCGAACGCCGTGGTTTCGCGGGCTTCCAGGATGGTCAGGCGCACCGCGCCGACGACACCGGAGAAGCCCGACAGCAGAGCCATGACGGCTTCGGCCAGGGCTTTCGCTTCGAGATAGGTGTCTCCATAGGCGTCGATCTGAACGCGCGCACGCGGCAGGCCGTCGTCGCCTTGGTGGCTGTAACCGCGCTCGCCCGAGATGATGTTCCACACCAGGGCGGAACCCCGAACGCCTTGGGTCAGGACGCCGGGCGTCAGACGATCAACGACCTTGTCGGTGATCGTCGGGGTCGCGAGCAGCAGATCAACAAGCGCCTGTTCCACGTCATCGCCCCATCTTGGCCAGACGCTTGAGGGCTCGCCGCTCGGCGCGCGCCACCGTCTTCTTGATTTCGTCCCACAGCAGTTGACCCAGCGCATCCAGAGCCGCGCGCCAGCCGTGTTCCCAGGCGGTGCGCAGCGACGGGCGCGGCGGGGTGTCCTCGGTTCCGAATTCCTGCAGGTGAGCCTGCGGCAAGCCACCCGAACCGACATAGACCTCAGCGAACGACTTCCGCTCGCTCTTGCGCGCCAAGACGGCTTGGCGCCGGGTCAACTTGGTCCCAACGCCGGAGCTGTCGCGCAGCGCGCCGGTCAACACGTGGGGCTGAAGGCGATCGATATAGTCGTCGGCGATCGGCTGGGCTGCCTTCGTGAGAGCGCGCCGGCCGACGCCGCGCGCCGTGACCTTGCTGCCCAGATCACCGAGGGCGACGTCGAGGTCGCGAAAGCCTTCCATGTCGATGGTGAGAGTCGGCTTCACGCCTGATGCTCCGCCCGCGCGGCGGCCGAGATCTCCAGCCCCTCGCGGCGTCCGATTTCCTTGGCCCCGATAACGTCGAACTCGCGACCCTCGAACCTGACGCGCCAAGTCGGATCGACGTCCCCGCGCCAAAGGATTTGAAAGCGCGCCGTTATGGTCGCGCCGACCTCGCCGGCCCGAAACCGCTCCCCGTCACTGACCGGCTGATAACTGGACCAGACGGTGTCGCCGTCGGGCCAGGACTCGACGTCCGAATTCAGTTCGCCCTTGGCCAGCAGGCGGGGACACAAGGTGAGGCGCCGATCGCGCTTTCCGGCGGGCTGCATCATACGCGGATCTTCCGCACACCGCTCAGCAGACGGCTGATCGCCTTCTCGGCCGAAGGCCCGTCGCCTTCACGGTTGGCGTACATCTCACCCACGGCCAGCAGTACGGCATTGACGATCGTTCGCGGCACGGCCTCGGGCTCACCATATCCAGCCACGAAAGTGATCGTCGCCGCGCGAGGATGATCGCCGGTCGACGGCCAGGCCTGGCCGGACTTCAGCACGACGGCCGACTTTGGTCCGTCCAGCACATCGTAAGTCGCGCTCGACAGCGTTTGTGCGACGCCGCTCGCGTCTCGATAGGTGATCGAGGTCACGTCCTGCAGCGGTGGAAGCGGCAGGTCGATCTGCCGGCAAGACGGGAAGCGCGGCAGATGCAGAGCCCAGGTCTGCGTTACGATCGCCCGACCCAGCCGACCGCTGTAGCCGTCGATTGTCTCGACGGCTACAGCGATCAGGTCAGTGATATACCCGTCCTCGTCCGCACCATCGACCCGCAGATGCAGCTTGGCATGGTCTAGCGTGACCAGCGGCACAGGGGCTTCGGTGCGGACGAGGTCGAGAACCGACATGGGTTAGGCCTCCGACCGACGAACGAGTTCGTCTTCGACGACCTTGACGGCCGCAACCTTGTCGGGGATCGGCGCGCCCGAGATCTTCTTCGCCAGAGCGCGAAGCGTGAACCAGGGCAGGTCGAGCCAGGCTTCCGGGATTTCGACCTCGCGGTCGTCGTCCTTGTCGGCGGCCAGATCGTCGATATGGCCGATGACAGCGCCTTCCTGGTTGGTCAGAACGCCGTCGTCGCCGAGATAGGCCGCCTTACCGCGTCGAACGAAGTGCAGCTCGGAAGCGGGCGAGCGATCATCCACGATGTCGCCCTTGGTGAAGACCTCGGGCGGCGTGCCGACCGAGTAGTCTTCCAGAAACAGGATCTTCATATCAGCTTGTCCCTATTGCTGGGCCAGGTAGCGAAGCCGCCTCTTACGAGACGACTTCATCCACGGAGGCGAGGTTGTGGGACTTGCCGTCGTTGCGCCGGAAGTCGAAGCCCAGCACGATGGCGCTGGCGTCGGCGCCGGCGGTGGCCAGCGTCATCGACAGGCGCGCGAAGCGGAAGCCGTTGTTGAAGTCCAGATCGGCCGCGGTGACGTTGATCAGGGCTTGCTTGTTGTCGTCGGCCCCGGCCTGGGTCAGGTTGGTGATGGCCAGACCAGCGACGTCCTTGACGCCCGCGCCAGCGGCGTCGGTAGCCTGCTGGATCTTGGCGCTGAGAACGCCGGTTGCGACGAAATCGCCGGCTTGGATCACGGCCAGGGCCTTTTCGATCTCGGCGGTGTCCCACCAGGCCGTGGTTTGCGTGCCGGTGCCATAGGCGTCGGGGTCGATCACGCCAATGACGGCGCTACGCTGCGAGGGGTTCAGATTGCTGCCCATCGTCGGGCTCCTTTCAAGAAGAGGGTCAATCGCGCCGCCGATCCCGACCAGCGGGACCGGCGAACACGGGTGAAGGTCTATTCGGTCCGACGCGGGTTAGGCGCGGGCCGCCAGGCCGACGAAGTGGGACTTGGTGTTGGTGCTGTTAGGCATGGTGGCCGGAGCGCCCAGCACCGGCTGGCCGCCGATACGGAAGATCCAGCGGAAGGCCCGCAGGTTGTAGTCGAAGAACAGGTGGATGCTGTCGGCGAAGGTGACGCCGTTCTGCTTTTTGAAGGCGCGGTAGCCCTTCGGGTTGACGAACTGCAGATCGCCCAGGTCGCCGACGGTGTTGGCGTGCTCGGTGAACAGGACGGGACGACCCAGCAGGGTGCCGCCCGGCGCGACTTGGAAGTTCGGGAACCACACCGGTTGGCCGGCTTCGTTCTTCAGGGCCATCAGTTGCGGCAGGGTGTCCGAATTGGCCAGCCAGGCCGCCTGCATCGGATTGATCATCCGGGCGTACATCTTGGCCACGTTCGGCGCGGTGATCGTGTCGGCGGCTTGGGCGGCTTCCTTGGCCACGGTGATCAGCGCGCCCGAGTTCATCCAGCCTTGCAGCTTCTCGACGCCGTCGCCGCGCATGTAACCGTCGGCCGCCTTCCAGCGGATCGCGGCGGCGGATTCGGTCGTCAGCAGGGCTTGCAGACGCGGGGCGTCGGCCAGGGTGTCTTCATCGGCCAGCACGAAGGCGTACAGCTCATTGAGCTTCACCTCCCACGGCTTGAGGCCGGTGCGGCTGGTCAGCATCTGTGTGCCCTCGGTACGCCACGCGGCTTGCACGCCGGTGGTGCCCCAAGGGGTAACCTCGGAACCCAGGCCGGTGACGCGGTTCGAACCGGTCGGCAGGGCGGCGATCAGGTCGAACACCGGATCGTCGCTAGTGTCGTAGACCAGGCTGACGATCTCATCGCGGAACTCGGCCGGAACCAGGAACGAGCCAACCTCGTCGCCGTTGGTCATGATCGTATTGGCCGGGGCAGCCAGGCGCGGGTCCATGGCGAACTGCGAACCGGCCTGCGGATTGGCCAGGCGAACGGCGGCGCCGAACTCGGCCACGCTGCGGAAGCCACTGGAGTTGTCGCGCGCACGCGGTTCGGCCAGGGGCGCGCCCGGCGGGCGGGCGGCGGGCGGCGCAGCGCCCGTCTGCGGGAACGACGGAACGGCCGACAGCCGATCCTGCAGCGAACGCGCGGCGGTGATCTGGGCTTGCAGTTCGGTGAGGCGCGAGGCGTCGGCCGCGTCAGCGGTTTCCTCATCGGCCGTCAGATCGCGGCCACCTTCGATGGCGGCTTGCAGACGAGCGGATTGGCGCTGGGCGATTTCCCGCGCCTCGGCCAGCAGTTGGGCCAAGTTCATGGTCGTTCCTTTCAGGGTGTGGGCTGGACGCCCAAGGGGATGCCGCGAAAGCGGCTACTCGCGCGGGACGCGCCGAGATCTCAGAGGTCAGTGATGATGCGCGAGACTTCCGCGCGGCGGCGCATCAGGGCCAACCGGGTGCGGCTGGCGCCGTATTTCGCGATGACGTCGCGCAGCGGCATGACGCCGTCGATCATGCCCGACGCAGCCGCTCGCGCGGCCGAGAAGGTCTGGCCCTCGCCATGCACGCCAGGAACCTGCGACGCGGGCATGCCGCGTCCGCGCGCGATGGCCGCCACGAAGCGGGCATTGGTTTCCAGAATGTCGGCTTCGATGTCGGCCCGGTCTTCTTCGGTCAGTGGGCCATACGGGTGGCCGGCGATCTTCTTCGGCGACGACGCCAGCAGCGTCGTTTTCATGCCGATCTTTTCCTCGAACCCCGAGGTGTCGACATGCCCGGTGCGAACGCCGACCGAGCCGACGTCGGCGCTGGTGCTGGCGTAATAGGCCGAGGCCTGCGAGCCGATCCAGTGCGCTGCCGAGAACGAATAGGGACTGGCCACCGCGATGATCGGCTTGGACTGGCGGTGCTCGAACACCGCGTCGCCCGCTTCCTCGGTCCCCCAGACCATGCCGCCGGGACTGGAGATCGCCACGATGGTGGCCCCAACCTTGTCGTCGGACGCGGCCGCGCGAACCTGATCGGCGAACCGTTCGGTCGAGGTCCCGCCATACGAGCCCTTCGGCGAGACCGGACCGTTCAGCGGGATGATCAGCGTCGCCCCGTCGCGGATCGGATCGACCGGAGCCCGCGCCTGCTGCGGCGCGGTCAGGGCCGCCAGGCCGCGCAGCGCTTCCGGCAGTAGGGCCTCGAAAGACGAGCTGCGCAGCAGGTCCGTCAGATAGGTTGGGTGCATCGCCCAAAGCGTGCGGGCGCCAGCGGCTTCGAACATTACGCGTCGCTCCGATCTTGGGGGGCCGTCATGCCGCCCGACATCGTGTCGGCGGCGCGGTTGCTGTTGAGGGGTTCGCGCGGGTCCTGCGACCAGGCCTCGCCGATTTTCGGGAGGTCGAACCAGTTGACCCGCAGCTCATCGACCGACGCCAGCGAGGCGGTGCGCGCCAGAACGGCGTTGCGCCATTGCGTGGCGCTGTCGCCCCGCAGCATGGCGTCCATGTTGAAACGGGGCTTCCAGATCTGCCGTTGCGCGGGCGTCATCAGGTCGCGCCGAATGGCCTTTTCCACGCGACCAGCCAGGGGCCGCATCGTGTATTTGACGAAGCGGGCGGACTGTTGCTCATCGGTCTTGGTGTCGTCGCCAAGACCGATCATGGCCAAGGGCACGTGCCAGTTGCGGGCGATGTCCTTGAGCGCCCGGTCTTTCAGCTCGGCGTACTGGCTGTCGGTATTGTTCGACGTGATCGATTGGTATTTCAGGCCAGCTTCCAACAGCGGAACCTTGCCGGCGTTGAGAACGCCCGCGAAGTTGCCGTTGAACTGCGCCTTCAGTCGGTCGGCGGCTTCATCGCTCAGCTCGTTGTCGGTCGACAGCACGCCCGAGGGCCGCGCGCCATTGCGGAAGAAGTTCTTGCCGAACGCTTCCAGGATGTTGGCCATATCGATGGCGGTCCGAGCCGCGCGCCAAGGCACGACGGCATAAACGCCGTCGGTCGATAGGCCGGCGCCCGACAGCAGTTCGCCCGCGCGAAACGACCGGCCAGAGCCGTCATCGTACCAATAGTCGACGCCAAAGCGCCGTTCGGTGTGTTGCTCAACCAGGCGCACTGGCGACAGCGGCCAGATTTCCAGATCATCTGGACCGTTGAACACCGGCTCGGCATAGGCGCGGCCCCGCAGCACCATGTTGAACGCGAACGTTCCCCAGAACTCCGGTGCGGTCATCAGCGGGTTGGGCGTCTCGCAGATCACCTCGGCGAGCGGGAACTCGTCGCCCTTCGGGGTTCCGTCCACACGCACGAAATCGAGCGACAGGCTGGCGAAGGTTTCAGCGATCAGACCGACGATCGGAAACACGGCCGACGCCATGACCACGTTTTCAGCCGTCACCGGCGATCCATCGGTCAGATAGGCCCCGCCGAAATAGCGATCATCATGGGCGTTACGGTCCACGTCGCCCGGCGCGGGAACGCCGAGGCCCGAGGCCATGCGCGAGACAAGCCCGCCCATCAGGCCTTACCCTTGGCCGACAGGAACGCGCCGATGATCAGCAGCGCGCCCAGGACGATAAAACCGGCGGGGCGATAGACCAGGCCCGCGCCATAGGCCACGAAGCCCGCGCCCGCGAGGGCCGCGCCGTCCGTCGTGAGGCTCGGCGCGGCGCGCAGGATCGCGCGGCCGGCCGAGGCGAACTGGATTCGCCAGGGCGTCTTGTCGCTCATACGAAGATGATCCCGCGCTTCTCATAGACCGACTTGACCGGCCCGGTGTCCTTGGCGGCGATGCCCTCCGCCATGCACAGCGCGACGATCCCGTCGATGCGCATGGTGGATTTGTCCTTGGACGGCTTGATGTTCCCCGCCGCGTCGGTTTCGATCGCGACGGCCTGGGCGTGGCGGCGGAGCAGCGGATGCCCGCCGTGGTGGAAGCCGTTCGACAGCACGTACCGCTCGACCGCCTTGGCTGGGGCGCTCATGCTCACGAACCCTTGGCCGTACAGCACGACCGGCAGTCCCTCGCCGTTCAGCTTCACGTAGGTTTCCGACGCGTCGAAGCGGTCGATCGCCAAGCCGCCCTGACCGTCCGTGCGCTTCTCGTTGCGGAACGCGACCTTGAAGATCTCGGCGTCCTGCATCGCGCGGGCGCGGATCGCTTCGTGGTCGATCACATTGCCCGGCGTGGTCAGCAGCGCGCCTTCCTTAACCAGCCGATCGTAAGGGACCTTGTCGCGCTTGGTGTGGTCCTTGATCAGGTCCGCCGGCTTCCAAAACCGGGCCAATACCGTGGGCACGTCTAGGCCCGGCTGCACCGGGAACCACCAGACCAGCGCCGAAAGATCCTGCACCGCCGAAAGGTCCAGCCCGCCGAAACAGCGCAGTCCCCGCAGCTTGTCTTCCAGGCCCTCCCAAGGCGTCGGCCCGACGCAATGGTCCCAGCCGAAGCGCTGACCGTTGTCGTCGACACCGTCGATCGGCAGCCAGCGCACCGCCTGTTCGGTCCACTGATTGAGCTTGTAGCGCCGGAAATCGTTCTCTAGGCGCGGGAGCTGCTGGGCCAGGCGGCACGCGTCCGCCATGGCTTCGAGTTTGACCGACACGCCGAGGTTCGGATTGGCCTTCGCCCAGGTCTCGGGCTTGGTCCAATCGTCGTCGGCGCCGGCGGCGTAGACCACGACGTGCGTGTCGGGCGCTTCGATCTCCCCGGTCAGGATCGCCTGACACTCGTCCCAGACTTCCTCGCCGTGCGAGCCCTTAACGCCCGCCGTGCTGATCAGCACTTCTAGCGGCTGGCGGCGCGCGGCGGCGCTGTCATGCACGAAGGTGTAGAGGTCGCCCGAACGCCATTCGTGGATCTCGTCGCCGATCAGGCCCGACATGTTCAGCCCGTGCTTGCCGGCGGGCTTGCCCGACAGCGGGCGGAAACTGGCGTTGAGCTGCGGGCAATAGATCGCCGGCTTCATGCACTCCAGCGACCGCGACAGGGTCGGGCTATAGGCGACCATCGTGGCCGCCTTGTTGAAGACGATCGAGGCCTGTTCCTTTTCGGCCGCGATCGAGAACACCTGGCCGCCGGGCTCGGCGTCGCCCAGCAGCATCAGGATCGCGATCCCTGCAGCCAGTTCGGTCTTGCCGTTCTTCCGCGCCACCCACACGAACACGCGGCGGAACCGCCGCGTCCCGTCCGCCCGCTTCCACCCGAAGGTGGGACGAACGATGTCGTGATCCTGCCAGGCCTCAAGGACGAAGGGGCGACCGGCCCACTCGCCCTCGGTCAGGCAAAGGTGGTTCGGAAAGAACGCGGCGGCCTTCTCCGCAGCGGTCTCGTCGTACCAGAAAACGCCGTCGCGCCAGACGCCGTCGGCCGCATCCCACCAGGCGTTGGGGAACAGCCGCAGGGCAGCCGGCCGCGCCGGCTCAGCCCACTTGCGCTTGGCGGACATGGATTAGTTCAGAAACCCGACCGGCCCAGCGCTCGGCGCGGGCTTGGCGGCTTGGGTCGGCTTGGCGGCCGGGTCGTCCTCGCGCTTCGGCGCCGGGAACAGGTCGCCCGAGGCGCCGGTGTTCATGCGCGCAGCCATGATGCGTTGACGCTCGGCCGGGTTCAGACCGAACCGGTCTTCGGCCGCCAGCAGTTGGCGCTCCAGGCGGTCGGCAATCAGGAAGGCCGGATGCGCGCGCCGGAGCTTGCCGTGGGCGCTTTCCGACTCGTACGTCTCGCCCTCCTTGTCGAGCTGGGCGACGGCCTTCAGCCAGCGGGCGAAGTTGCGGCAGTAGCGGGCGAACGCGGCGGTGTCGGCCTCGGTCAGCAGCTTGGCCTGCACGAGCACTTCGGCCCGGTCGTTCCAGATCTTGAGGCCATCGGCCGTCAGCCAGTCGGGAGCCTTCACGCCACCGATGACGACACCCTGGATGGCGGTCGCGGCCAGCACCGGATTGCGCTTGCTGCGAACCGGATTCGTCTGGTCGCGAACAGCCTGCGATTTGGGCTTCGGGCCTCGGGCCATATGGCGGGCCTCCAAAAAAAGTTTCCCGAAACTCTCGAAAAGATACGCGTGCTTACCCCGCCGGTCCTTCGGCTTAAGGTTGGTAGCTTTAGACCCCCCCCCACCCATTGGGTCGGTCGAGGGGTCAAGCGCGATCGGTTTTCGAACGTTCGATTTCGCCGAGGGTCCGAAGGCCAAGGCGGCTGGCCAGGTCGTCGAGGGCCATGCGGCCCATGCGCTCAAGCCGTTGCTTGAACCCGTTGTGGCAGTCGTCGCACGAGCTGACCCAGAGTTCCTTCACCCAGAACAGCCAGCGGTCGCCCTTGTGCGGGTAGAGGTGGTCGACGAGCGTGGCCGCGACCACTTCGCCGGCCAGGTCGCAGTAGCGACACAGCGGGTCGTGGTTGAGGTGGCCCTTCGCGGCCTTGTCCCACTTGCTGTCATAGCCTCGCGCCCGCGCCGATCCCCGTCGCTGGTCAGCCTCGCGGTTCTGTTCGCTGCGGGCTTGGCGTTGAGGGGACCGAAAGGTCGGAGGCATCACCGGCAAGGTCACGCCTCCGACAAGTCGCTTGGGGGCTCAGGGGTTCAGCGGACCGGAACACGTTGAGGCCCGCTATCCCTAGACACGAGAACGCCCGCCACGGCGCGGGGCCATGACGGGCGTTCAGCTCGCTTCGGTTATCGTGTGGTGATCGCTGGAGAGCGGGCAGGTCTTCAGGTTACCGCCGCTCGGGGGGTTGGATCAGCCCGCCACGCTGTGGCGGTTTTACCTGGCGCATTTGCCCGAGCTGGTCGTCCAGTGGCGAACATGCGGTTGATTCTACTTTTCCGCAAGGCCTCCCGTTCCATCGATCGGCTTGAGGGCGCTGTAAGGCAGCGACACCGGCAGTTCGGTCATGTTCTCCAGCCCGACCATAACCCGCCGATCCTTGGGCGACGCGCTCAGGATCGCGGCCACGAAGCCAGCCCACTTGCCCTTGGTGATCCCGACCCGGTTCCCCTTGGCCGGCAGGAAGCGCTGGCGTTCTCGCCGCGTCTCGTCGAAGTCGCCGAGGTCGGACCGCAGCATCAGGTCGCCGATCACCTCTTCGGGCCAAGCCAAGGGCCGCTGAATGCCATCGGCGTCGAGCGCCCGCACAAACTGGTGGAAGCCGTCGGCCTCATGCACCCGGTGGAAATCCTCGGTCGTCACCCGGATGAACAGATAGCCGGGAAACAGGGGGCGCTCGCCCGGCTTGGACGACGTGCGCAGCTTCCGCCAGAACACCCACTTTGGATAGAACACCTCGAATTTCATGGCCCGCAACGCCGTCTCCAGCGTGGCTTCCTGGCGCGTCGCCGAGCGCACCCCGTACCAAGCCCTCGCCGGAGCCACCTCCGCCACAGCCTTGGCCGCCTTCGCATCCTGCATCCGCATCGCCATCTCCATCACCCGACTTTCCCGACTTTCACGCCCAAATCCGCCAACACACCGGCGGGCCTCGCCTCGCTCAACTTCGCGGCCCGCCGCTCGATACGCGGGTCGATCACCCGCTTGCCCTCATCCCAGGCGCAAGGGTCCAGCCACGACGTAACCCAGGCCTCGCCCATGGCCCCGAACAGGGCGTTTCGAACCTCGACCGAGGCGAACTGGATTCGCGTCGTGACGACCGGAGCCCGTTGGTCAGCCCTTGGGAGGTGCGTCTTCCACCGGCCATCGGCGAGGAAGGTGTGAGGGGCTTTCGGCTTCTGCCCCGACTGGCCGTGCGCCTTGGGCTTGCCGGCATAGGCCAGCGCACCGGCCCGCACCTCGGCCAGCGGTGCTCCGGCAGAGACCTCGGCCGCGACAGCTTCGGCGACCTTGCGCTCGCTGCTGTGTTCGCGGCCCGCCTCCGGCCAAGCCGCCCAGATCTCCGCAACGACCTCGTCGATCGCGCCCGCACGCTGAGAGAGTTCGTCAGAACTCTCTAGGGTTAAAGAGTCCTGGTTCAAGAATGCCCCTACACGTGGGAGGGGAGGCCCCTGTACGTGGGAGTGGTCCCCCCCACTCCCACGTGAGGGGGGGGGACCACTCCCACGTGAGGGGGGGTGCGACAGTTTTCCGGTCTTCCCACCGGACGACTTTCCGCGCTTGTGACCGCCCACCATGTCGAGATCGTCGGCCAGGTCGGCGCGCTCGCAATAGGTCAGGATGATGCGGTTGGATGACTTTCCGCCATCCTTGCGGACGCGTTCTTCGCGCCGCAGGAACCCGGCTTCCTCGGCCTCCTTGATCGACTTTCGGGCTTGGCTGACCGAACACCGCATCTTCTCGGCGATCGTCTCAACGGCCGGGAAACACGACCCGTCGGGACCCGCCCACTGGCCGAGCACGTACAGCAGCAGCGTCACGTAAGCGTTCTTGGTGTCGAGAGTTTCGACAGCGGTAAGGGCTTGGAAGCTCATCGCCGCCACCCCATCGGCAGGCGCGTCACCGGAACCGGCTCGAAATAGCCGCCACCGTTCGATGGCAACACCGCGCACATCAGCAGCGTCCGCGCCCTGTCGCGCAGCCCCGGCGCGAAGACGAGCACGTCATGAAACGTCGCGCCTAGCAGCTCTTCAGGAAAGTGATTGAGGGCCTTCACGGTTCGCACCGCGTAAAGGCCCAGCGAGGATCGACGGTGCATGCGCAACGGCAAGTGCCATCGCGCATCTTCGATGCGACCGAACACGCACAGGGTCGGCGGCAGAACAAGGGTCACAGGGTCACGAGCGCACTCGGCGCGCCAAAGCCGGCATTCCACGAAACTCACGCCACACCCCCAGCCATCGGCTCTTCTCGGATCTGCCGTTGCAGACCGTCTCGCTCGCCCTTCAGGGCCGCAAATTCCGCCATCTGGGCGGACGTGCTCAGTTGCTCGCGCAGCTCGTCCATGCGGGCCTGCACCTGGCCGAGGCGGTCGTGCAGGTCGAACAGACGGGCGGCGTGGCCGTCGATTTCCTCGGGTGGCAGCGCCATGAGCCGCGACACCACGTCGTCGGCAGAGGTGCGCAGGGCCTCGGCAGCGGCCAGGGCCTCGGCGGTCGCGCCGCCCCTGCGGGCTGATCGGTCCCGACCCGCGAACAGGTCGCGCCGCCAGCCGTAGAAGGTGTCGCGATAGAGGCGCGCCAGATCCTTGTGACCCATGGCCGCGACATGCTTGAGCAGGCGCGCCATCAGCAGCGCCATGGCCTCGGGCGTGTCCAACGGCGCGGCGTCACGCTCACGCTCGAACAGCGCCCGCGAGAACGGAGTCGTCACGGCCAGACTCGCGCGCAAGGCTTCGGCGCCCAGGTCGCGATAGACGTCATCAGGGTCCTTGCCGCCCTTGACGATCGAGAACCGCAGCGACTTGCCCGGCTCGACCAACGGCAAGGCCGTTTCCATCGCTCGCCCCGCCGCCGCGCGGCCGGCGCGGTCGCCGTCGAAACACAGGGTCGGCTCGCCGTGCAGCCGCCACAGCAGACCGATCTGATCAGGCGTCAGAGCCGTCCCCATACTGGCCACGGCCGCCACGCCCGCGCGCTGGCAGGCGATCACGTCGAGATAGCCTTCAACGACCACAAGCGCGCCGCCGTCGGCGAGAAGCTGGCGCGCGCCGTGCAGGCCGTACAGGACGCGGCTCTTGTGAAAGACGGCCGTCTCTGGCCCGTTCAGATACTTGGCCTTGCGCGCCGGGTTCAGCGCCCGGCCGCCGAACGACACCACCCGCCCGCGTGCATCGCAGATCGGGAACATGATGCGGTCGCGGAAGCGGTCAAAGGGCGACCCGCCATCGTCCGGCGACACCAGCAGGCCCGCCGCGATCAGATCGCCAGGCGTGGCACCGCGCGCGATCAGCGCCGACTTGAGCCCCGAGCGGTCGTCAGGCGCATAGCCGAGCCGGAACCGCGACCAGACCTCTTTCGGCACGCCGCGCTGTTCCAGATAGGCCCGAGCCGCCGTCGCTTCGTTGCCCGCATGCAGACGGACGGCGAACCACTCGGCCGCCAGTTCCAGCCAGTCGCCCAGACCCTTGCGGGCTTGCGCCTGGGCAGCAGCGCGCGGATCAGCCTTCGGAACCTCAAGTCCCGCCAGTGCGGCGAGGTGCTCGACCGCCTCGACGAACGTCATGCGCTCGCCCTTGGTCAGCCATTCGATGACGTCGCCGTGCTCGCCGCTCGCGAAGCAATGGTAAAAGCCCTTGTCGTCGTTGACGCAGAACGACGGCGTCTTTTCCTTGGTGAAGGGCGACAGGCCCACCATCTCGCGCCCTTGGCGACGCAGCGTGACGCGCTTGCCCACTACGTCGGACACCCGCACCCGGTCTTTCAGCTCGCCCAGGAAATGTTCGGAGAACCGGCTCATGCGGCGAGCCGCCCGCGCTCCAGCGCCACGCGCCGGTGAATGTCGGCCACGTACTTGGCCTCGCGTTCGATCAGGATCGCGCCCATGCCCTCACGCATCGCCGCCGAGGCCGTTGAGCCGCTGCCGGCGAACGGATCGAGCACGACGCCGCCCGGTGGCGTGACCAGACGGCAGAGCCATTGCATCAGGGCGACCGGCTTGACAGTCGGGTGCTTGGACCCCGCGCGATCGGCCTTGCTGGCCTTGGCGCAGTAGAAGAACCGGGCCGCCGACCCGCTGTCGCCGCGCGGCGCATAGGCCAAGGGCGGCCCCATGTCGCCGAGAATCCCCTTTGACGGCCGCGCCCGCCCGGTCGCATTGAGCTGCCCGCGCTGCCCGCCGGCAACGGGAAATGCCGCGACTACATCTTCAGATCCATCGTGCGCGACGTTCGCCGGCCAGCGGCCAAGATCGTTCGCCACCAAGGCGGACGTCGCCTCGGAATCGGTTTTCCAGATCCCGCCGCGCGGCGTTTCCCATTTAGCGACCGCGTCACCATCGAGCGTAGGAACGCGGCAGCTATCAATGTTCAATGCGCCCGTTCCCCATTTCCGCGCATTGGCGACCAACGACCCGTCCAGCGGCTTGCGCGCCAGGACGAAAGGCTCGCACGCGGGCTTGAGCGCCGACCCATGCTTCTCGCCGCTACGGTCGTGATTGTGGCTCTTGGGAAAGCCGGTCCCGTACAGCCAAGAGATCATGTCGCGGATCTCGAAACCGGCGTCTTCCACCGCGCAGGCTAGGCGGTGATAGGTCCGCGTGGCGCTGGCCGCGACGAGGTGGCCGCCGGGCTTCAGAACCCGCCAAACCTCGCGCCAGAACGCCGGGTCGAAAGCGACCTCGCCGGTATCCCAGCGCTCGCCCATGAAGCCCGACGAAGCGCGCGCATAGACGCCCGACGCGCCGGCCATCGCCGGAGCCGAACCGTCCTTGCCGAACCGCTTACCGATCGAGACCAGGGCGTAAGGCGGATCGCACACGACGCTGTCGACTGAATTATCAGCCAGGGTCCGCAGCACGTCGCGGCTGTCGCCATGCAGGACAATGACGTTCGTCATGCGCAGCGCCTCGCCGCCGCGTCAGCCGAAGCCGGGCCGCCATGACGACCACCGTTGAACTCGACCTGACCAGCGGGCGCGGTGTAACCCATGGCCCGTTCCCAGCCCGACAGGCCCGCCGCGATCCCCGCCGGCAGGACGCGCACGCGCCCCGCCGCGATGGCCGCCGCGATCAGCTCGCCGTCCGACCCGCCGCTGATCACCGCCCGAGTCCTGCGCGGGCGCTTGGCCACGGCGTGTCGCGCATCGCGACGCTCGGCCCCCAAGCCCAGGCGGCTGGCCTTACGCACGAGGGTGCGCACCGAGCAGCCCAAAGCCGTCGCGGCGGACTCAGCCGAAACGTCCGGCGATGCGTAAAGCGTCCGCAACCGCAGAACGCGCGCGTCGCTCCATTCGAAAGCCGCCACCTTCATGCGACACCGCGCTTGGCCAGGCGGCCTTCCAGCCGCCGCACTTCCATGCGCAGCGCCTCAGCCTGCTCAGCCAGACCCATGGCCTTGGCTTCGATTTCGGTGGCCCGCGCGATCAGCCCAGGGATCAGCTTGCGGTCGGCCCCGTCGTCCTCGCAGGCGTCGGGACCGAAGACGCGCTCGCGCTCGACCGCCACCCAGGCGCGCGGCACGTTGAGCCGCTTGGACAAGGCCTCGTCGCTGCCGTCACCGGCGTAACAGTTCTTTTCGGTCAGATAGCAGTCGCCCAGCGCATCCAGGATCGCACGGATATCGTCGCGGGTCGGCTGGCGTGGCGCGTCGGCCACGACGGCCAGGACGGGCGACTTGACGGGTTTGGACATGACAGCCCCTTTCGGCGTCTCGGGTTTTGGTGAGGCAGCCGCGCGCGGCACGCCCGCGATGCGGCAGAAGGCGGCCCGGCGTTGAGCGGGCGACAGCGCGACCGGCGCTCTGGGCTTGCTGGTCAACCCGCCAACGCAATGCGGGCACTCGTCGCCGGTTCGGCGCGGCGCGATGCGCCAGCCCTTCTGGCGAAACTTGTCTGCGAAAAAGCCGACCGACCGGTCCTTGACCGACGCCGAGGCGATGACGGCAGTCCGGTCGCACTTCGAGCACGCGGCGACCACCACATGGTCATAGGCATGGGCCGTCTCGTTCCACACCCGCTTGGTCTTGAATGGTTCCCCCCGCGCCACGGCTCAGTCTCCCGCGCCGAGCCGCGTGAGCTGCACCTGCGTCAGCCGGCTTTGTTCGGCGTGCCAAAGGCCATCCAGCGCCAGGCAAGATCCGGCCACGCCGGCCGCGATGGCCACGCGCCGCGCCGGAATCGCCACGTCGATCAGCGACTGCACCTGCAGACGGAAAGCCTGGGCCATATGGTCGGAAGACCGTCCGTCGACCGGGAACGCGGTTTCGCGAAGCTCAAACAGCGCCCGCTTGAACTCAGGCGTGAAGTCTGGCTCATCCCCGCCGCTGGCCTCAATCGCCACGCAGTAGCGCAGACAGGCGGCCAGAACCTCGCGCCACCGCGTCCAGCATTCGGCGGTCGTCAGCTTCGCCCGGCTCATCGCCGCACCGGCTGTTCGACCAGCTCCCTCGGCGGCTTGACCTTCAGGCGCAAGGCCTCGGCCCGCTCGACCCGATCGGGCGCCGGGTCGCCCATCAGCAGGGCGGTCAGCACACGGCGCGGCTCCCGGCGATCATGGTCGTTGCGCCTAAAGACGATTTCGTGATTGCCGGCGCCCGACATGACGACCTGTGTCATGTCAGCGTCTCCCCGGTCTTGGCGACGCGCTCAAGCATCGCGCGCACGGTCATCAGGGTGCGCAGGGCGTCGTCCAGCTCGGGAAGGGCCGCCTCGGCGTCGGGCCGGTCAATGGCCCCGTCGGCGGCGCGCTTGATGATCTCGGAAACGGCCTGACCGTGCTCGCTCAGATAGGCGGCGAGCGCGCCGTGTAGAGCGCTGGGCGAGGTCGCTGGGATCGGCGGCATGAACACCCCGCCCGCCTCGGCCGCCATGTCCTCGGCGATCGACAGTGCGCCAGCGCGCGCCAGAGCGCGGGCCTGCGCCCAGCTCAGCGACGTCGCCTTGCCTGCGGGGCGGTGCGGATTGGCGGCGTCATAAACCCAGCCCGGCGATTGTTCGATCACGTCGCCGACCTTGTCGGCCCCGCCCAGATCATCGATCGCCCGCGTCAAGGCGGCGTGCAGCGTCCCACGCTTGCGCGCGCTATACCGCTTCATCCAAGACCTCCCCGAATTGAGTTTGATTGTTCGGGGCGACGGCGCGACCGGCGCGCGACACAGTGCCAGCATGGCCGGCCAACGCCCCTCGCCCGAAAACCTCACGCGCCCGCCGATGGTGCTCGGGCTCGCGCGGGACCGCGTCGGGCTCACGGGGCGGGAGGGTTACGGCGGACATTCTCACGGCGGCGCTCACTTAGAACGCTCCACCAACCGCACGACGACCGCGACCTCTTCGTCATTGGCGTGCTTGAGCACCCCAAGTCGCAAGCCTGTTTCCTTGGCGATCTTGGCAGCCAGCGGCAGCGAGGGCTCTCGCGCGCCATGGGCAATTTGGTAGGCGTATGGCGTGCTGACTCCAATCTCACGGAGCCGCTGCGCAATTGCTTTCGGGCATGGTTCGCTGACGGGGGTCATGCCGGGAACATTGCAAACTGCAATGCCTATGGCAAGCCCAACCTATTGCAGTCCGCATAGCGACAACCTGACCCCGCCCGCGCAAACTGCAATCATGCGGGATGACGAGAAAGATTATCAGACAGCGAACAACCTGCGAGCCTGGCGGGAGCACCGCGAGCTGTCCCAGACAGAGTTAGCTAAGCGCATCGATACGACACAAGCGGTCATCAGCCTGCTGGAAAAGGGCGATCGCCAACTGTCGACGAAGTGGCTTTATCGCCTCGCACCCGCGCTCGGTATCAGCCCAGGCTTCCTTGTCGATTACGATCCTCGCACCCTCGACACGTCGACCCTTGAACTGATCGAGACGGCCTCTGCAATTTCGAAGGAAGACCGTCCGACTGCGATAAAGGTCCTGAAGGGCTTCTTGAAATCGGCCTGATTTAGCCCTGCTCACAGCCGCTTCCCTACGCCCGTAGGGCGTGCGAGCCTTTACCCATTTGATGGAGGGCACATGCGCAAATTTCCCATCCCTTACAGGCAGAATATCCTGGCCGCTGCCGGCCTCGCCACGTGTGTTGCGGTCGCCCTCACAGGGTGCGACAGCGGATCCACATCCACAGGTTCGACTTATGAAACGGCCGCACAAGGCCCAACCTGCAACGCATCCTGGTCACGCGAGACCTATGAAACGGCGCGTTCCACACCGTTGGTCCGCGACGCGGCCGTGCGCGCTGACGGGCTCCACATTGTGGTCAGCCGTGGAGCGTGGGCAATTCTGAAGCTCGACGAGCGGGATCGCCTAGTCTCAGCTTTCGACTGCGCAATCGCCGGCCCCAACTACCTCAAGGCGATCATTGTGGAAGACAGTAGCGGCAGCGTCCTCAAGGCCTACGGCCCCCTGGATCTTCACGCCGCGCGCAAGCTTCAGCCTTAAGCAATCCCATGGGCCGCGAATCCAGTTCGCAATGATCGCGTCCAGAGACATTGCAATTTGCATTATTTTTCTTGACGCGGAACTAATGCGAATTGCAATGTCCGCTCCGCCACCCAAGCGGAGCCAGCCGTGCGCCCTCAAATTCATCCTCATGGCGAACTGAATTCGCCGCCCCAGCCTGAAAACGGCTGGCTGCTGGTGTTCATCGCCGCGCTCATCGTGATCGCGGCCATAGGCGGGCTGCAATGATGGCCGCGCCCAACTTCGCTACGCGCCCCGACCCTGGGCGCGACATCCTCGGCTTTCACCGCTGGCGCCGCCAGGAAAAGCGTCGCCTAGAAGCGCTTGGGCAGAAGCCGACCTTTGATGACTTCTTCCCAGCGCGCCAAGGCCTCGGCGGTTTTCCCGCCGCCGTCCGTGCCGATGCGCAGGACATAATCGCTGATCGCCCGCGCCTCCGCTTGAGCGACGCGAGCTTCCCAAAGCATGATTTCGTCGCTGGGCGGCTCGTCACCGGCCGCTACCTCACGCGCCAGCCGCGCGCGAACGCCGATAATTTCCAAGGCCATCCCCAGCAGGTAGTCGACCACCTCGCAGCCGCTATCCAGGCTCTCGACGTGTCGCTCAAGCCTGTCGAGGCGTTCGTTGTCGGTTTCGGCCGTCATACCAATTTCCCCATTGCCCGTTTCAGCGCCGCAATTTCATCGCAGCGCGCCGCCGAAAGCAACGGAGCGACGCTCTGATGGCCGCCCAGCCCCGCCTTTTCCCGACTCAGCCCGAGCCACCCCGCGACCGTCGGCCGCTCATGCCGCCGCACGCCACGGCCGAGGACATGGCCCGCAAGCGCGAGGTCAGCCTGTACCTGCTGCCGCCCTCGTCGCGGGGCCAGGGCTGGGCCTGTCGGCCGGAGAGCACCCCCGGATCGGCGCTGGAATCCTTCCTGCGCCACCTTGACCGGCCCGCCGTCGATCTGCAGCCCGTTCAGGGCGCCGATCCCGACGATATCGAGCTTCGCCTGACCGCCGACGCTGCGCGGGGCGGACCGCTGCACATCCTGGCCATCGTCACCGGCGTAACCTTGGACGAAGCGCGCAAGGCGCTGGCCGGCCTGGCAAGGCGCGGCCTGTGAGCCCGCGCCGCGCCAATCGGCCCCGCCCACGCCTCCTCACCGAGACCGCGATCGAAGGCCTTCAGGCCATCGCGATCACCATTTTCCTCGGCCTCGCCCTCATGGGCCTGGCGCTTCTTGACCTCTGAAAGGACCACCGGCCCATGTCTGTTCTGTTCACCGACGTTCTTCGTACCACCCAAAACGGCAAGATCGTCGACGCCCTGACCGAAGCCTTGCAGGAGTGCAACGCGGCGGCCATCGCATCCCGCAAGCCCGCCGAGCTGACCTTCAAGGTCAAGGTCATTCCCGACGCCACCGGCGGTCGCCAGACCGGTCTGGAATTCGACATTTCCACCAAGACCCCGCGCGCCAAGCTGCCCAAGGGCATCTTCTGGATGTCCGACACCTACGACCTGCTGCGCGCAGATCCCGACCAACGGGAAATGTTCACCGACGCCGGTGACGGCCGCGCCTACACGCCGCCCCGCGCGGTCGACGGCAGCCGCTAGGCCACGCCTCCGCACCCTTTCCCCTTAAGCCCCTCACCACCCGAGAGACCGACAATGAAACAACTGAACACCAGCACCGAAGCCGGCCAGATCGCCGCCCTGGCCCTCGCCGCCGGCAAGGTCCCGCAACTGATTTCCGGCCCCGACGGACGCATGTTCGCCGCCGTGCCCTCCGGCGTCGAACTGCGCGACGTCACCACGCCGAACGCGACCAAGTCGATCAAGCCCGACATCATCCGCCAGAGCGTCACCCTGCAGACCGCCGAGTCGCTGATCGACTATGTGCAGCGCTTCAAGACGGACAACACGGTGCTGTTCGCTGACATCGACACCGACACGATCGTCGCAGCGATCGACTATCACGGCCAAACCGAAGCCGACCTCGTCGCGCACAAGGCGGTGCTGAAACTGCCGCGCTCGCTGGAATGGCAGCTTTGGGACCAGATCGACGGCGAACTGCTGTCGCAACTGGAGTTCGCGCGGTTCATCGAAGAGAACATGGCGCATTTCGTGCGACCGGAACCCGGCAACCTGCTGGAGCTGGTCAACAACATTCAGGCGATCGAGAAGGTCGACTTCCGCGCCAAGGTCCGCACCAATAGCGAGAACGTCGATTTCGACATCGCGACCTCGACCGAGGCGTTCGCCAACGTCCAAGGCGAAAAGCTGACGCTGCCTTCCGCGTTCACCATCAGCATTCCGATCTATTTCGGCGAGGAAGATCGGCACCTTGAAGCCCGTCTGCGCTGGAAGAAGTCGCAGAGCGAGGGCCTGACGCTTGGCATCATGCTGCTGCGTAAGGAACAGGAACGCCAAGCCGAGTTCAAGGCCGTGGTCGAGCGCATCACGGCGGGCGTCAACCTGACCAGCATTTACGGCCGCATCGGCTCCTAAGACACCCGGCCGCCGCCCCCGTGGGCGGCCGGTGACTGGCTCCCCGAGCGTCCCGCTATCCGCGCTCGGGGAGCCTCTTTCCCTCCCAAAATCAAGGACCCCTCGGCAATGCACGCCCAGACTCCGCCTGTAGAGACGCAGCCCGTCGTCACCCTCGAACTGCTCCAGCGCATCGCGCCTTCCGAAAAGCTGCTGCGCGCCATACAAGCCGGCGGCTGGACCAACCTCGCCCAACTGGCCGAACAAGCCGACCGACCGCGCGGCAACTTGGCCCGCGATCTTGGTCGCCTGGAAGAGGCGGGCCTCGTCGATCATGCCGCCGGCAAGGACAAGCCCGCCCTGACCGCCGAGGCGGTCGCCGGTCTGGCCGCCGCCGACCGCGCGACGAATCCAGTTCGCGGCGAAGGCCGGATCTGGATCCACGGCGACCTGACGCCCAACCCGGATCAGCCGCGCAAGGTGTTCAAGGATGAGGATATCGCCGAACTGGCGGCGTCCATCCTGTCGGGCGAGCAGCTCCAGAACCTTCTGGCTCGCCCCAACCCGCGCCAGCCCGGCCCGGAACTGCAGATCGTTGGCGGCGAGCGGCGCTGGCGCGCCATGGGTCTGCTGATCGCGCGGGGGGATTGGCCTGCTGACCATCCGATTGAGGTCAAGGTCCGCGACCTGACCGACGCCCAGGTCGACAGCCTGGCGCTCGTCGAGAACATGCAACGCGCCAACCTGACGCTGATGGAAGAGGCCCGCGCCTTCGTTCGCCTCAGCAAGGTTCACGGCTGGACCACGGCCGAAATCGCCAAGGCGATCGATAAGGACGCCCGCGTGGTTCAACTGCGCATCAACCTGCTGGAGCTGAACGGCGGCCTGACCGAGGAAGAACAGGCCCAGCTCGACGCAGGCGAGATCACCTATACCAAGGCCCTGGACCTGCTGCGCAACCGGCCCAAGCCGCTGGAGCTGCGGCCCCTGCAGGCCCTGATCCTCGCCGAGGTCCTCGACGCCGCCGCTGGCGACTCCGCACCCGCTTACTTCCGCAAGGCCGAGTGCGCACCCGACGCCGCCACGTCGAGCCACACCGCCGACTATCTTTCGACGGCTGGCTTCCTGGTCTTCGAAGGCCCCGACCATTTCACCGGGGGCTTTACGGCTCGCTTCGCCGATTTCCAGATCTTCGATCGCTTCGTTGATCAATACCCTGGCCTGGCCTCAACCGACCGTTCGTCCACGCTGTTGAGCATCCGCGCGACCGCGCTGGACGCCGACGAGGCGGAGCGCCTGGACAGCGAGGGCAGCTATGACACGCCTTGGCTCAACGGCCCCTTCGAGCTGACCGAGGAAGGCAAGGCCATCGTCGAACAGCGCCGCCAGGAACAGGCGGAGAATGCCGTTAAGGTCGCCGAGAGCGACGCCCAGCGCGCCCTGCGCATGCGCCGCCTCTCGGAAGCCGACGCCCGCTCGACCGACATGCTCGCCGCCATGGCCAAGCCCCGCGTCGGTGCCGCGATCGACGGGTTCAGTGACGTGCTGGACGCCGCCGAAGCGCCGCTGCCGTGGTCGGTCGGCCAGGTCGATGGCTGGACAAGGATCATCGACGCCACCGGCAAGCCCGTCGAGTTCCCCACCTATGCCGGGTCTCCGGCTGTGTCGATCCGCCTCAAGCTGGTCATGGCCGCCGTCAACGCCGCCGCCGGCCATGCGCCCGTGATGGTCGAGACCACGGCCGAGCCGGAAGGCGACGCCGAGGACGACGACGAAGAAACAGCCGAGGAGGGCGACGACGCCCCCCCCCTGACGACCTCGAAACCCGCATAGCCGCCGCCGTCCAGACGTCCGGCCTGCCCGAGCACGTCGTCCGCAGATCCTTCGAGAAAACCTGATGCTCTTTCACACACCCCACCCGGAACGCATGCGCCAGTCGGTCGCCGATCGGCCGATCGCAGCCAGCCCGTTTCAGCCGTCCGCACCGTGCTTCTACGGCGCGGCCTTCCTCGACCTTCTTTTCCAGCCACCGGAGCCCGTCATGCCCGAACACGCCCGCTTCGCCCTGATCGAGCGACCCGCCGAACCGGCCTGCAAGCCCAAGGTCTACAGCGCGGCCGATGACCTCGCCCGCGCCATCCACACCCGCCGCGCCGGCCGTCCGATCTATCTGCTGAACGCCGCGCTCAAGATGGCCGACGAGACGACCGCCCGTCGCGGCGTTTCCATCTGGGCGATCAACGTCGGCGACGACCAGCCCGGTGACTATCTCGGATGGGCCTTCATCGGCGGCCTTCAGCGCCGCGAACTGTCGGAACTGCTGGAGCGGGTCGAACCCAGCGCGCCGCAGCACGCCGAGGCGGCCTGATCATGGTCGCAGAAGTCCACACCCTGGCGGCCGTCCGCGCTCTGCTGGACGGCTCCTATCGGGGCGAGCTGCGGCTACAGGCCGAACTCGCCCTTGCCCCGTTCCCGTGCCTGATGGCCGACATTGAGACCTTGTCGCTCCACAGCGGCGAGGCCTTCATGCTCAGCGTCGGCCTGATCCCGTTCCGCCTGACGCCGAACAGGCCGCTGCTGGGTTCGCCGACCCTGCTGGTCTTCGACGTCATGGAACAACTTCTGTCGCCCAGGCGGATCGACGAGGGCACACGCAAGTTCTGGCGAGACCAGCCGGCCAAGGCCCAAGCCCATTTCCGCGACCCGGCCTATGTCGGCTTCGGCGGCGTGCGCCCACAAGCCTGCACACTGGCCGGGCTCGCCCCCGCAGTGGCTCAAGCCATGACCGCGTGCGACCCCAAGGCCGAGGTCTATTCGCAAGGGATCGCCTTCGATCTGTCGAACCTCGCGGCTGCCATGAGCGATCAGGGCCACAAGGCCCCATGGCAGTATTGGGCCGCCACTGACGCCCGAACCCTACGTCGCAAGCTCCCTAAGCGGCGCACGTCGCCCAAGCTGGACGTACCCGGCGCCCCGCACGACCCGGTGTTCGACTGCGTCAAACAGATCTGGGGCCTTTGGGAGGTCGCCACCGACGAAATGCTCGGCCTGGAGACCCTGCCGAACATTTACGCGAACAGGGCGGGCTGACCGATGGCCAGCCGCCGCAATACTGGCGTCGTCTCAGGCCGTCCGTACATGGGCGGAGGCCATTTCACCACGGGATGCTGGCGCGCCGATCGCCCCACGGGAACGGTCGCAGTCCCCGAAGGCCCGACCGAGCCGCGCCCCACTCTCGACGCCGAGCTGACCGTGAGCGCCACGGACACCCGCCGCCGCGACCTTCGCACCGCCGCCAACCTCGCCGCCCGCGAGGACGCCCTGAAACCCCGCCGCTGGAGTCCGCAGTCATGACTGACGTTCAGATCGCCTTTGGCTTTGGCCTGCTGGCCGGCATGTTCCTGATCGCGCTGGCGCTGTTCGTGTCCGAGGTGCGCAACGCTCCGGTCGTCGAGACCATGAGCCCGCACACCTATCAGGCCATCGTCGAGATCACCGCCGAACGGTCGCGTCAGGTGGTCGAGGAAGGTTTCACGGCTGACCGGGACGATCAGTACACGCGGGGGGAACTGTCGCGCGCGGCGCTGTCATATGCCGATTTCGCGGCGTCGCTGATCTCCAGCCGGTTCGACACGAATTTCAGCACCCCGCCCGCCGCTTGGCCATGGGCCATCAAGTGGTGGAAGGTCGACAGCCCCCGCCGCTGCCTGATCAAGGCCGCCGCCCTGATCGTCGCGGAAGTCGAGCGTCTCGACCGCGCCTCCGAGCGCCAAGGCGGTGCAACATGACTACGCCCCAACCCACCGTTATCGGCGTCGACCTATCCAGCAAACCAGACACGACCAGCGTATCTCTACACCTGGCCGGCAGGACCTACCCAGCCGTGGCGCTGTCGATCCAGCAGCCTTGGGCTTGGCTGATCGTCAACGGCTTCAAGAATATCGAGAACCGGAGTTGGCGGACCAAGCGACGCGGCCCGGTGTTCATTCACACGGGCCGCAAGATCGACCGCGCGGCTCACGACCTAGTCAGAGTGGGCATTCACCCCGTGACGGGCGAACGGTCTCTTGAGGGAAACAACTATCCAGCCACCTGGAACGAGGCCGTTCCCACCGGCGGGATCGTCGGCTTCGCGGTGATTTCCGACTGTGTAGACCATCACGCCTCGCCTTGGTTCGTCGGCGACTTCGGCTTCGTCCTGACACACGCCACCCCGATCGAGTTCATGCCGTGCAAGGGCGCGCTCGGGTTCTTTAGGCCGCAGTTCGGCAGCGCCCCGAATGTCTGATCTTAAGCCTTGCCCGTTCTGCGGCTCCAGCGATGTCGGGCGCGTTCAGCGCGATCCTGTCCCGCTCCGCTGGCTTGGCGTAGCCTGCAACAGCTGTGGAGCGCAAAGCCGGCTTTCCGCCCATCAGGATCGCGCCGACGCTGCCTGGAACCGCCGCGCGCTCGTACCGGCTAAACGCTACAGCGAGACCACGCCTCCAAGCTCGTTTGAGAAAAACGAGCTGGCTCAACATTTCTTCTTTCTCGACACGCTCAGGTGCGATCTGCCGCCATCGCAGCGCGATCTCTCAGAGGCATTGCGCCGAGCCAGGGGCCTGACCGAACTTGCGGCACAAGATGTAGCGGTGATGTGGACGGCCTCACGCTCTGCAAGTGATCCAGAAGCCCGCGCGGAGCTGGCCCTTTTGACAGCCGGAGCGGCCAATGCCGATCCGGCCTGAGAACCGCGCCCGCTATCCGGCCGATTGGAAGGCCATCAGCGTCGAGGTGAAACTCCGCGCGGGGCTGCGCTGCGAGGGCTCGCCAGCCTATCCCGACTGCCGGGCATGGGACCGCGAAGAACATCCCGTCACGGGTAGCCACGTCATCCTGACCGTGGCCCACCTAGACCACCAACCGGAGAACGTCGGCACGCCTGGCGACCGACCCAACCTCAAGGCTTGGTGCCAGCGCTGCCACCTTACCTATGACGCCCAGCACCATGCGGCCACCGCACGCGAGACGCGGCGCCGCCGCGCTGCGACTGCAGACCTGTTCGAGGCACTGCCCGATGTCTAGAGGCCCCGCCGTCCGTCAGGCTGACATTGACCGTGTCCTGAAATCGCTCGCGAACAACGGCCTGGCCGCCGCGTCGATCACCGTCCGCGCGGGCGGGGAAGTGGTCATTACGCCCGGCCCCTTGACGCCCGCCGCCACGCCGGGCGAGCCTCCCGCGCCGGTCGATGAACTGGACGCCTTCAGAGCGAGAAAGAATGCCCGTCGTGCGGCTCAAAGGTCTTAACCAGGTCAAGAAGCGCCTGAAGGACGGGACGGTCCGCGTCCATTGGTATGCGTGGAAGGGCGGCCCGAAGCTCGACGGCCAGCCCGGCACGCCCGAGTTCATGGATAGCTATAACCGAGCTGTCGCCACGCGCCGCAACCCGCAGAACGACACGCTCGCCGGCCTCGTGATCCGCTACAAGGCCTCGCCTGAATTCGAACGCCTCGCGCCCAGCACCAAGGCCGAGTGGCGACGCTATCTCGATATGATCTCGGCCGACGTCGGCGCCGACGACATCGGCGCCCTGACACTCAAGATGCTCGACGATCGCCGCTGCCGCGCCGACATCATGGATTGGCGCAACCAGTGGGCATCGACGCCGCGCAAGGCCGACTTCGCCATGCAGGTGCTCTCGCGCACGCTGTCGTGGTCAGTGTCGAACGGGCTTCTGGCGATCAACGTCGCCGCCGGGGTCGAACAGCTTTATCAGAGCAACCGGGCCGACCAGATCTGGACGCCCGAGGATCTCGCCGCCTGGACAAAGGCCGCGCCATCGCCCGAGGTTGACGTCATCGTGCGCCTGGCCTGCGTGACCGGCATGCGCCGCGAAGACCTCGTGAAGCTGTCATGGTCGCACGTCGGCGCGTTCGCCATCGTCATGAGCACCGGCAAGAGCCGGGGTCGCCTCACCGTGACCGTGCCACTGCTGCCCGACACCAAGGCGCTACTGCATGAGATCAAGACCCAGCAGGCCCGCCGCCACGCCGAATTGATCGAGATCGCCAAGCGCAAGAAACGACCGCCGCCGCCGGCCTGCCTCACCGTGCTGTCGAACACGCGGGGCAAGCCCTGGACAGCCAGCGGCTTGGAAGGCCAAGTCATCAAGACCAAGGCCGCAGCCGGGGTCGACAAGCACCTGCACGACGCGCGCGGCACGTTCGCCACGCGGCTGCGGATGGGCGGGCTCACCGCCTCCGAAATCGCTGACATTGTGGGCTGGGAAGAGAAGCGGGTTGAACGTCTTCTGGCGACCTATGTCGACCGCGACAGCATCGTCAAAGCGCTCGCCGAGCGGATAAACCGGAACGAAGCGGGAGCGCCGGCTCCCAACTTTTTCCCAACTCTCTCAAACGACGACTGAGACAGCCGTCTGAAAGCCAGCAAACGCTGGAGCGGGCGATGGGAATCGAACCCACGACATTCTGCTTGGGAAGCAGACGCTCTACCTCTGAGCTACGCCCGCGAGGCGTCTGGGTCGTCTAGCGGGTCTGGGCGGGGTTCTCAAGGG
>Ga0075012_10000719_pt1 | contig 34657 bp, 33 predicted proteins | sample All_14_2_FD_71474 | JGI IMG/M metagenome (GOLD analysis project Ga0075012, IMG submission 71474) | Freshwater microbial communities in response to fracking from Pennsylvania, USA - Allegheny Zone_MetaG_DW_15 | ecosystem: Environmental > Aquatic > Deep subsurface > Groundwater > Drilled...
TACGGCGATCTGCGGGGGGATCCTATATGCCGATCACAGACTGGCTCCATTACGCCGATCATGACCTGGATCCTATATGCCGATCATCAAGTGGATCCTATGGGCCGGTCACTGACAGCCGGGGAACGATCTCGGCCACGGCAACAGCCATTCACTTGCAGGACACGGGGCTGGCCGGACTCGTACTGACTTCCAGCGTGGTGAATTACAAGAAGGTGGGGGCGATTCCCAAGCAAGACTTGGCTGCGATTCGTATTCCTGTGCTGGTGCTGCATCACAGCAAGGATGAATGCGTGCTGTGTCGCCCCTATGAAGTACCGGCCATCCTACGCGGGCTGACCAGTGCGCCGGTGAAGAAGGAAATCATGGTCGATGGTGGGGCGAATCCGAGCGGGGATGTTTGCGCGGCACTGCATTGGCACGGCTATGCGGGGATGGAACAGCAAGCGGTTGCCACCATTGGCGACTGGATCAAACACCCGACGAATTGAACCTTGCCCCTCGGGGCAAATTGGCTTCTCTGAATAGCGCATAATGAAAATGTGCTATTCAGACCTAATCCTGTCTAATCAGGCGCACGCAGGTCAGGCACTGTGTCATAGTTATGCGCTCGATCCACTCAAGTGCCCAAATGACAAACTCCGCCATGACAGACCGCTGGTTGTCGGTTGAAGAGATTGCTGAACACCTCGGTATCAGCAAGGACACCGTTTATGCATGGATTTCCAAGAAAGGCATGCCTGCGCACCGCGTGGGCCGCTTCTGGAAATTTCAGCGGGTGGAAGTTGATACGTGGGTGAGATCAGGCGGTGCCGACGAAAGTGCCACTCCGGCTAATGCCGAATCGCCATCGCAGAATCAAGAAGAGCCAACAGCAAAGGGAAGCAAGGCGTAATGGATTACCAAGAACAAAAACTACTCGAAGACGATCTTTGGGAAGCCGCCGACCAACTCCGCGCCAATTCCAAGCTCACCGCCAGCGAATACTCAATGCCGGTGCTGGGCCTGATCTTTTTGCGGCACGCCACCACTCGCTTCAACGACCTGCTGCCAGAAGTCGAAAATGCCGTACCTGCACGCGCTACGGGCGCATTGCGAGAGGACCGTCTCAAGCTGGGCTTTCAGGGCAAGGCAGCCATCTACTTGCCAGAAACGGCCCGCTACGACCATTTGGCCGCGTTACCTGCTGGAACCAATGTAGGCGAGGCCATTCGTGATGCCATGATTGCCATCGAGGCGTCTGTAACCGACCAGCAAGGCAACAAGCTGCTGGAAGGCGCACTACCAAAAGACTACCTCGGCCTTGAGCAAGACCTGCTGGCCGAACTCATCAAAATCTTCAACCGACCCGCCTTGCAGACGGCCAAAGGCGATGTATTCGGGCGCATCTATGAATATTTCCTGAATCAGTTTGCACAGAGCGGCGCGCAGGAAGGCGGCGAATTCTTCACACCCCCAAGCTTGGTACGCATGATCGTGAACGTGATCGAGCCCGACCACGGCACGGTGCTTGACCCAGCCTGCGGCTCAGCCGGTATGTTTGTGCAGACCGGCCATTTCATTGAAGAGGTCCGCCACAAGCACACCGTTGATACCGACATCACTTTCTATGGGCAGGAAAAGGCCGATCTCAACAGTAAGTTGGCCCGCATGAACTTGGCCGTTCATGGGTTGGAGGGACAGATTCGCATTGGCAACACCTTCTATGACGACCATCACCAGTTGGTCGGGCAATGCGATTTTGTGATGGCCAATCCACCGTTCAACGTGGATAGCGTGCAGGTTGCCAAGATCAAGAGCCAAGTCGGCGAGAACCAAACGGGACGACTGCCCTTCGGGCTACCCGGCGTCGCCGGAAAATCAAAAGGCAGGAACAACGGCGACGGTGAAACCATCTCCAATGCCAACAGCCTGTGGATTCAGTACTTTTATAGCTACTTAAATGACACGGGCCGTGCCGGTTTTGTGATGGCTTCCAGCGCCTCTGACGCTGGAAACAAAGACAAGGAAATCCGCCAAAAGCTGGTGGAAAGCGGACATGTGGACGTGATGGTGTCCATTGGTCCCAAGTTCTTCTACACCCGTACCTTGCCCTGTACGCTCTGGTTCTTTGATAAAGGCAAGCCAGCCGACTTGCTGGACACCGTGCTGATGATCGATGCACGCAACGTCTACACCGTAGTGTCAGCACGCTCCCATGTGTTTTCGGAAGAACAGCTAGCAAATCTGACCGCCATTACTTGGTTGTATCGGGGCCAACAAGACCGATTCACGGCCCTGTTGGCGAGCTACCAAGCAAAGGTTGGACAGTACCTCGCTACGCTGCCAGAGCGGCTGGCTGCTGATGGGCAGCAAATTAAGGCGCTTGCCACTGCTTTGCGCGACTTCGCCACGGTTACCAAAGATGGCGCGGCGCTTGCCGTTGTCCGAGAGAAGCTCGGTGAAGAGCACCGTATCACGGATGATGCATTGACTAACTTCCGCACCGAGCTAGCCAAGTTGGAAGAGCAAACCACGTCGTGGGAAGCCACGCTGGCGAAAACTCAGGAGGACGCAAAGCCGCTGCAAGAAGCCATAACTGCGCTGCCGAAAAACGCGAGCTTTGCACTGCGCAAAGACCTGCAAACAAAACTGGATGCGGAGAACCTCGCCCTGAAATCCGCGCAGGCAGCCTTAGAGGCAAGACACAAGGGCTGGCTCAAGCTGCTTGATCTGGCCGAAAAAACCTTGCGTGCACGACAGTGGGTGGCCTTCGACGGTGATACGGCTAGGGATACTAAGAAAACCTTGCTGCCGCGGGACATCAAGAAGCGCGAAAAAGCCACCGTGCGCGACTTGGGCGTCGAATCTTTCAAGCGTGCCAACTACTTCGTTACTCAAGGGCACTGGCTGCTGCTTCGTTTTCCCGACGGCCTTTATGAGGACGTGCCGGGCTTGTGCAAGGCGGCGAGCCGTCAGGAAATTGCCGATAACGACTTTTCACTGACGCCGGGTCGGTACGTAGGAGTTTCTGCGGTCAAGCAAAGCGATGATGACGCGGAAGTATTCATATCCGGCATTAAAGAAATCCATAGCGAACTAGCGGATTTAACGGAGCGTGCAAACCGCTTAGCTTTAGATATTCAAAATGCAATTGCTGGAATTCTCGAATGAGTTGGGAGAACACTACTCTGGGAGAGGTAATTCGACTTCGCCGGGGTCACGATCTACCCGCTCAAAGTCGGATTCATGGAGATATTCCAATCGTCTCATCATCCGGCATTACCGGCTATCACAATGTTTCAAAGGTAAGTGGTCCCGGCGTAGTGACCGGACGATACGGAACGTTGGGCGAAATTCATTACGTTGAAGGGCCATACTGGCCTCTCAACACAGCTCTTTATGTGGAAGATTTCAAAGGAAACCATCCACGATTTGTTGCCTATTTACTTTCAACTCTAGGACTTGGGGAGCGCAACGCCGCCGGAGCTGTACCGGGTATCAATCGAAATGCGCTGCATCCACTGCCTGTATGTATTCCATCGGTTGATGAGCAAGAAAGAATTGCAGATTTTCTCGTTAGATATGACAAACTAATCGAAATCAATCAACGTCGCATTTCCTTGCTTGAAGAGTGCGCAAAGATGCTGTACTGCGAGTGGTTTGTGAGCCTGCGTTTTCCTGGCTATGAATCAGCACCAAGCGTAGACGGAATTCCGCAAGGGTGGGGTCGAAAGCCTATATCAGGAATGGTGGAGATCAATCCGAAGACAGCTTTCGACAAAGAACATATTTACCCGTTTGTACCTATGCAAGCTCTTTCAGAGAACTCGATGGTTATCGAGGGTATTGAAGAACGCATTATTTCTGGGGGTGCGAAATTCCAAAACAACGACACCTTACTCGCCCGCATAACACCATGTCTTGAGAACGGAAAAACCGGGTTCGTCCAGTTCTTAGATGAGGATAAACCAGTTGCTAGTGGATCGACGGAATTCATTGTTATGAGAAGCGCAACCGTGAGTCCGTATTGGGTGTACTGCACAGCTCGCGATGAGGGCTTCAGGGAGCATGCAATAGGAAGCATGGTTGGTTCGGATGGTCGGCAACGTGTTAATCCAAAGTGCTTTGATACCTACTTCGCATTTCAGCCACCTCAAAGCGTGCTCAGCGACTTTGATGAGCGTGTTGGACCAATGTTCAAAGAAGTCCAGGTGCTTGTGAGCATGAACCGATCTCTTCGAGAGGCGCGCGACGCGCTTCTCCCCAAACTCATGGCCGGCGAAATCCAAGTCTAATAACAAAAAAGGGAGCACCATGGCCAGCGCCGCCTACTCGGAAGACAACAACATTCAGGAACCCGCCGCCAAGTTGTTCGAGGACAATCTCGACTGGCGTTCGGTTTTTGCATTCAACACCGAGACCTTTGGTGCGGGTTCGCTCTTGGGGCGCAAGGATGCGACCGAGGTGGTGCTGGTACGGGAGCTGGATGCGGCGCTGTGCAAACTCAATCCCAAGTTAGCTGCGACCCCCGAGGGGTGCGCCAAACTCGCCTTGGCACGCGATCAACTGCTGGATGCTGACCCAACCAAAACGCTGCTGCAACACAACGAGGCCAAGTGGCGCTTGATGCGCGACGGCATCACCCTAAAATCGCCCGGAGGCAATGCAGCCGAAGACGCGCATGTCACGGTGATCGACTTCCAGAACCCAACAGCCAACGAGTTCCTCGTGGTGCGTGAGCTATGGCTTCAGAGTGGCCCATTCCGGCGGCGCTGCGATTTGGTGGGTTTCGTCAATGGCCTGCCCTTGGTGTTCATCGAACTCAAGCGGCACGATAAGGGGTTGAAGGCAGCGTTTGACGATAACTACGCCGATTACAAGGACACGATTCCGCACCTGTTTCATTACAACGCGTTGGTGATCGTCTCCAATGGCCTCGATGCTCGCTTCGGTTCAATCACCAGCGGCTGGGATCATTTTTACCGCTGGAAGCGGCTCAACGAAGACGACACAGACCCGGCACCCAAGCACGACGAGCCGCCGCTCAAGCCCGTCTTTCCTATCCTGCTGCGTGGCATGTGCACCAAGGATGCGCTGCTAGACTTGGTAGAGAACTTCACGCTCTTCGATAGCAGTGAGGAACACACCGTCAAGGTGGTGGCTCGCAATCACCAGTATCTTGGCGTCAATAAGGCCATTGCCAAACTGAAGGCGGGCGATGCGGATGTGTTGGCGGGAAAGCTGGGTGTGTTCTGGCACACCCAAGGTAGCGGCAAGAGCTATTCGATGGTGTTCTTCTGCCAGAAGGTTCATCGCAAAGTATCGGCTGCCTACACCTTTGTGCTGCTGACCGACCGCAAGGAACTTGACGACCAGATTTACAAGACCTTTGTTGGCTGCGGTGTCTCGACCAACAAGGGTGACAAGGCCACCGGTGCCGAAGGCTTGGAGCGCCTGCTGCGTGACGAGAACCGCCGCTATGTGTTCAGCCTGATTCACAAGTTCCGCAAACGCATGACTGAGGCATGGAACCAGCGTGACGATGTGATCGTGATTTCAGACGAGGCGCACCGTACCCAGTATGGCCGCTTAGCACTGAACATGCGCATGGCCTTGCAACGGGCCAAGTTTATCGGTTTCACCGGAACTCCATTGATCGACGGGCCTGAGCGTAGCGTGACTGAGCAGGTTTTCGGGCGGTATGTGTCGGTTTACGACTTCCAGCGGGCGGTTGCTGACGGTGCGACCTTGCCTCTGTATTACGAGAACCGGGGCGAGAAGCTTCGCATCGTTGATCCTGATTTGAACAAACGGATCGAGGAACGTATCGACGCCGCCCGCGCGGATGGTGAGCTGACCGAAGAGCAGGAAGAAAAGTTGTACCGGGAACTAGCGCGGGAATATCCGGTTTTCACCTCGGACACGCACCTGAATGACGTTGCCACAGATTTCGTGGAGCACTTTCACCAACGCTGGCGCTTGATGGAGTCGCCCGTCAAACCGGGCAGCCCGCCGAAGTATGGTGGCAATGCTAAGGCCATGCTGGTCTGCATCGACAAGATCACCAGCGCCAAAATGGCCGAGCGTATCAAGGACAAGTGGCAGGCCAAGATGCTGGAGTTGCAACGCAAACTCCAGAAGGAAGAGGAATACTTTGCCAAGGCCGGCAAACCTGAAACGGCGTTTGTGGCCCGACTGCGCGCACAGATTGCTTGGATGACCGACACGCAAATTCATCCAGTTTTCAGCCCGGAACAAAACGAGGTCAAAGACTTTGCTGATGAGGGTATCGACGTAAAGCCTTACCGCGAAATCATGGTTAAGGGCATTGGCGGCAAGGACATCGACGAATGCTTTAAGGATGGTAAACACCCGTTCCGCGTGGCCGTGGTCTGCGCCATGTGGTTGACCGGCTTCGACGTAAAATCTCTTGCTACCTTGTATTTGGACAAGCCTATGAAGGGGCACACCTTGATGCAGGCGATTGCCCGCGTCAATCGGGTAGCAGCGCACAAAAAAAACGGCCTCATCATCGACTACAACGGCATGCTCAAGAGTTTGCGGAAGGCGCTGGCCACCTACGCTCAAGGAGACAAAGGCACGCCTGCTGATCCGCTATTTGACGAGGATCAGGCACTAGCCGAATACGCCGCAGCCATCGACAAGGTGCAAGCTCATCTGAAAACTGTGGGCTACGAACTGAATGCCTTGGTACGGGCTGAAGAGGGCGAAGAAACGTGGGCAGAGTTACTGAATGCACAGAACGCTCTCAGTACGTCGGCGGAGAACAAGAAGACATTCCAGGTGTTGGCCGAAGACGTATTTGACCGCTTTAGGGGCTTGTTCCCGAATCCTGGCGTATTCACCTACGAGCCGCAGGAAAACGCCATTTCAGCCATCTACAACCTGCTGCAAAAGCCAAAACCAAAAGTAGACATCACCGCGATCATGCAAGAGATTCGCGGCGTGATTGATGCCTCGCTGGAGGTAACGCCCAAAGGGCAAGTGAACCAGCCCACCAAGCAATACGACTTGTCGGGCATCGACTTTGAGCGCCTGCGGGTTGAGTTTGCCAAGTCCCCTTACAAGGAAACGGCAGTTTTGACCTTGCAGGAACGGATTCAGGCGCGACTGGATCGCATGATGGCGCAGAATCCGAGCCGGATTGACCTCTACAAACGCTATCAAGAGATCATCGCCGATTACAACAAAGACAAGGATGACGCTGAAATCCAACGTGTCTTTGATGACCTGATGACGCTGCACGATTCGCTGGATCAGGAAGAGCAGCGTTACATCCGGGAGGGCTTCAAGACCGAGAAGGAATTGGCGGTGTTCGACCTGCTTTCAAAGGACAAGACCAGCGTCACCAAAGGCGACATCGACAAAATCAAGAAGGTTGCTCAGGAGCTTATGGATACTGTGGAACAGCGCCGCCAGGAAATGGGCGACTTGCGTGATCGGGCGTCATCGCAAGCCCAAATGAAGGCGGCAATCATCGACCGTATGCTGGAAGGAATGCCCGATGAGTTCTCCAGCGAGGACATCGAGGCCCGTGCCGAGGTGATCTACCAGTACGTAGAAACGCAGATGCAATCGGCTGCGGTGCATTGATGTGGCGCTCTGTAACCATCCAACAGAAGGCAAGGCATGAAGATTGATCTTGCGTTGATCTCATCTCGGCTGGCGGACGCACGCCGACTCCAATCGATTGAGTTAGCTGAAGCAGCCGCGCAGACGGGCATTGAGGCTGGACGGCTTGCAAGCATTGAAGCAGGGCAACAAGCACCTTCTGGCGACGAATTACTGATTCTTGCCAACTACTACGCACGAGATTTTCGGGACTTTATTGACCCGAGTCGTCCAGAGCCATTTAGACAGACCGACATTCTCTACCGCAGATACGGACAAGCATTTACGCCTAGTGACCGGCGAGCAATTCAGGAATTTTTGTTTCTCTGCGAGATTGAGGCCACTCTTGAGAAGGAAATGGGGCGTAGTTCTACTCCATTCCCGTTCACTCCTACTGGCACCCATCTGAAATCGCACGGTGATCAAGCGGCGCAGGCATTACGGCGCCAGATGGGGTACACCTCGAAGCAGATTCGACTGGATATTTACTCGGACTTTCGCAGCATCGGATTGCATGTTTTTCGGCGCCGGCTGGCTAATTCGGAAATTTCCGGCCTGTATATCGAACATCCCATTGCGGCTCATTGCATCTTGGTCAATTACGAAGAGGACATTTACCGCCAGCGCTTTTCCGTCAGCCACGAAGCTGCACATGCCATCTTTGACTCGACCGAGGCTGCCAGCGTCAGCTATCAGCGCAATAGCTCAAAATACGACCGGCAAGATCTGAAAGAGATACGGGCGAATCGGTTTGCATCTTGTTATCTGATGCCGCCCGAACTCCTGCCCAAGATTCAGCATTGGGATACGACGTTGGCCCAGCATTGGGCGCAGACGCTCAAGGTCAGCACGGAAGCCTTGTCATATGCCTTACTAGAGGCCCACCTTATTGACCAGGGTACTGCAAAGTTAATTCGTTCGGTACGCGTGCCGATGGCAGAAAAGGTTGACCCTGAAGCCCCCGAATACCTCAACGCCACTCAATTGAACCGCCGCCTACAGCTATTAGAGCGCGGCTTGTCTGATTACTACGTGGGTCTATGTTTCGAGGCCCACAAACAAGGCCTAATTTCGGCTGGCCGTTTGGGGGAGGCTCTGTTAGCTGACCACAAGGAGACACGAGAAATCTCCATCCTTTACGGGCGGAGCATCGTTGATGAGCTTTGATCCAGCCCGATTTGCAGTTGTTTCCGTAGTGGATACCTGCGCGGTTTGGAACATGCTTTCCTCACTGCGGTTGAGTGAGGCTGCTATTCAAGCAAAACTGCATTTCTGCATTACCCCAGTTGTTCTGTATGAGTGCCTGCATAAACCTCGCCCGAATATAACTCCTGAGCAGCGAGTTCTCATGGATCGTCTTGAATCCAGTCGGGCGAAAGGAAGGTTTGATATACAGGAATGCAGCTTGGATGACTTGATTGCGATCTCTGAAAAAGCACCGGGCAAGCTGGGTTCAGGAGAACTGTCATGTATCGCCGCCGCCTATCGTATCCGAAGCATTGCAGTGATGACTGATGAGAAGCTGGCCAGAAAATATGCTCATGAAAAGCTGGGCCTGCTGGTCGAAACGACCCCCCGTCTTTATGGCTACCTTCACTATCACCTGCATTTGGGGGGAGGTGATCACGATGAGGTCATCAAAGAGCATGAGCGTTTTGAGAGAAGGCCCCTAACTCAGTTTTTCAATCAGACGTTTGATGAGGCAATGCGTTGCAGGCTGATGGCGAATATGAGCACAGCCCCTTCCACATCGGACAGCAATTCAAAATGAGGAGCGCCTAATTGCGGCCAGACAAAATATCCATCCTTCGTCTTTTTGAAGATCGCCAACAGTATCTGATCCCACTGTTTCAGCGTGGCTATGTTTGGAACTTGGCCGACCAAATTCATCCATTGTGGGAAGACCTGATCGACCGTCTGGATGCTGTTGGTGAATTCAAAGCAAATGCCGAGAAGGTTGGCGGAACAGAGAAGTTGCGGACGATGCGCAAGCACTTCCTTGGCACGGTAGTCATTGGCAGTCCTAAAGGCGGTAGCTCCGACACAATTGCCACCAGAGAGGTAATTGACGGACAGCAACGAATCACAACGTTGCAAATTCTCCTGGTGGCATTCCGTGATGTCATCAAGCCAATGGGTGACGAGGCTCTGGACGATGACCTGAAGAAGCTAACCCGAAACATCGGGAAATATCGGGAAAAAGGTCATCACTTAAAAGTCTGGCCTACCAATGTTGGGCGTGATGTGATGCAGGCGCTTACAGAATTGGAAACCTTGGATGCAGTTTGCACGCGCTTTCCCGTGAAAGGGGCCAATCGTGCGCGCTTTGAGCGGCCTCTGATGGTTCAGGCATATCTCTTCTTTCATGCGTTGCTTGCTGCCCACATGCGAGGTATCCGCTTTGATGACAGCGCAACCCAGCCAAATGATGAATTGGATGATTTGCTGGATGAGTCGCTTGGTAAAGATGTAAAGGAAGAGCCGACCATTGCGGATCAAGTAATGCGTTCCATTGAGAGGGACAACGTAGTTTGGATACCGAAGCCTGAACAGTCCCTTATCACCGAGCGCGCCTATTTGCTTCTGGAAACATTGCGCGACGGCTTTCAGATCATGTCGCTTGAATTGGAGGACGAAGATGATCCGCAGATCATATTTGAAACATTGAACGCACGCGGTGCGCCCTTGCAGCCGAGTGACTTGATTCGTAATTTTCTATTCTTGCAGGCCACGCGAAAGGGCGAAGATGTTGATTCGCTGTACAACGAGTACTGGAAGTCGTTTGACGAAAAGCAAGATGAGAATGAGAAGAAGGCGGGGGAGCGATTTTGGCGGAAGGAGGTTCGCCAAGGTCGATTGAAGTCTGTCCGCTTGGACCTTTTGCTTTACCACTACGTTGGTCTTCGCAAATGCGAGGATTTGAAAGTGGCGCATGTTTTTGAAGAATTCAAGGATTGGTGGGAGTCAGCAACTCGAAACACGGACGCTGAGCTAAAACGCCTGACACGCTTGGCAAAGTACTTCGAGGTTTTCCTGTTGCCCAACCAGACATCGCGACTCGGTCTTTTTTGCCGACGCATGCAGTTGCTGGATACCTCCACACTCACGCCTTTGGTTTTCTATTTCTTGGAACATCAAGATGCCGAGTCCCCGGAAATGGAGCAAATTCTCGGTGACCTTGAGTCGTATGTCGTCAGGCGTTTTGTTTGTGGGCTGACCACAAAAAGCTACAACCGGATTTTCACCACCCGCTTGCTGGCCGAGCTGGCAAAAGAACGGCGTTCAGATGCAGCAGCTTTGCGTGAGAAACTGAGCAATCTGACTGGTGATAGCCAGCTTTGGCCGTCAGATGCGGCATTTGAGCAAGGCTGGTGCTACCGTGGCCTTTACCAAGGGAAAAACACCAGCAAGGTTCGGGCGATATTGGAGGCGTTGGAGCTTGGCCGACGCACCTCCAAGCAGGAGCTACTGCCATTGCCCGACGGCTTGACGGTTGAGCATGTGATGCCCCAAAAATGGGAAACAAATTGGACCATTGCTGAAAATAGTGTGGAAGCTTTAGCAGTTCGGAAGCGGTTACTCCATTCAATTGGAAATCTAACCTTGGTGACATCTGCATTTAATTCCGCGCTGAGCAACGAAGCTTTTACGACAAAAAGATCGGAAATCGTCACGACCAGCTTGTTGATGCTGAATACCTATTTCCAGCAGTTTGCCGATCAAGATATTTGGGACGAGGCAAAGATTGTCGAGCGAGCAGTTGCCTTGTTTCCTTTGGCCAAGGCTGTATGGGGGCGTCCGTAGTTCTTCTTACTGGCCGTACTTTTTGGGAAGGGGCTTCGCACTGGAGCCCCTCTCGCATTCGTCCTTCAAGTGGTACTTGGTCTTGGGTGGATTTCGGACAAAAGGTCTTCGGCAGTCGTTCCGGGAACATATTTCCCGGTCAGAATATTTTTGGGCTTGCTTGGGGATGAAATAAAGCCCTTTATCGGCCATTGTGAGCGTGGCACAGCCAAGCCTGCCAATACTCCGTAGTCTTGTCCTGCGGTAATTGCACCGTTCGCGACGATCTGCATTCCGGCATTGATATAGCGATCACATGTGATATTTCCAGTGCAGGCGATCCAGTGCCCAACCTCTAACTCACCAACATGCGTGTCACCGTCAACAAAAGCATGCCCGCGTACAGTGATGCTTTCGATTCGTTCGAGGCTGCTGTCTGCATGGAGGTTTCTTGTGCTGTATAACGTCCCACACTGGGCACCTTTACCGATGTAAATGTCTTGGCCAGATTCGACACTGCTACAGGCTGACAATGATTCACTGACGTAAACATCCCCTGCGACCAGATGAGTGAACATTGCGTTTTCGGCGACAAAATCTCCATCAACCTCTATACAAGCGTGAGAACAAATCGAATCACATCGGAGGCTTGTTGCCTTCACTGAAATATCGGCTTCCGGACTTTCGCAAGTTCCAAGGTTGTGCAACGTGCTTTCGTCAACCAAACAATCGATATAGTCGATAGGTGCTTCATTATAGCCAAGCCGCTTTGCGATTTTATCCGTCGACTCACCCGTAACGAGATTGGTCGCGACGATAGATCCACCGGCATGAACTGTCCTGCCGACCACAATGTTTTCAGCACTGATGTTTCCGGTCACGCTGATTGAGCCGAGGCAATAAATCTCCCTTGCTTTCAGATTGCCCTCGACAACAAGGTTGCCCCCAACGACCAACTTGCGCTGTAACGAAACATTTCCCGCGACATGAACATGTGACAGGTAGGCGCAGCTACTTCCACTGACGGAAGGAATTTTCGCTGTTTTGGATTTTGCGCGGCGAGTTGAGTTGCTACCCATATAAGAAATGACAGACTGAAATATTCAATCCAAGAAGTATATATGGGGATGGGGCGGCCGGTGAATTCATGACTGGCATAACGCGCAGACCATGATTCCAACATCCAGAGAGAGAATTGGGCCAAAGTTTTTATGCGCTTGGCCTACAAAATCTCTTCGCGTAGCATCAATGTTGCGGCGCCCCCTGCGCCACGTCGCACACCCGCTGTGCTGATTGACACCGACTGATTGAAAGCCGCTGATCCGAGAGGGTCGCGGCTTTTTTCATGGGCGCTCGATTCTCAGCGGTAGCGGCCGAACCTATCGGAGCTATTACTATGAAACAGCGTTCCTGTCGCAATCAATCGGGTGACATCTCGACCTTACCAGCCCCACGCAGACGCGCATCCACTCTTTTTCAACTGGGACAGATCGTCGCCACCCCTGCATTGCTCAGACATTTCGAGCAACACCAGATTGACGCCCGCGATTATCTCAAGCTCCACGTCACAGGGGACTTCGGCGACCTCAATGAAGAGGACAAGGCCGAGAATCGTTTGAGCATCGAGCGCGGATTTCGCATCCTCAGCGCCTACATGATTGCCGGCGAGCGGGTCTGGATCATTTCCGAAGCCGACCGCTCCGCAACAACGCTCATGTTCGCATCGGAGTATTAGCCGTGTCCGATGAACAGGCTGAACACAAAGTTACCAAAGCCGAGCGCCCGATGCGCGACCTTTTGCTGTTGATGCCGCATCTGCCAATTCGGGACGGGTGCGACATCGACTACGAGGCGGCTGACGCTGATCTGCTGGTGGCTATTGCCCGCCATGCCGAAACCACCCTGCGTACCGTGCATCTGGGTACGTCGGCCATTGGGGAATTGCTGGTGTATGCCTCGCCGGAAATCGCTATCGGAGAATTTCCGGCCAATACCATCGAGGCGATTGGATGGCTGCTGGCTGATCTGGGCGACCTGGCCGCGACCGCGCATCTGCTCATGGCAGGTTGCCAGCACTACACCAGCGATTACGCCCCGCGAAAAACGAAGCACATCCCACCCGCAAGACCCTGAGCCGACGCATCCGGTCTTGCCCTGCGGCATCGCGCCGCATTTCATAAAACCGCTAAGTCACGCAAAAGTACAGTTTGCGTGAGTATGAATCGGCGTCGGCGATGCGGATTCAGTATGAGGATATTCACCATGAACGAAGCAAAAGTATTGGCAGCGCCGCCCGCGCTGACCGAGGCAGATTATTTGGCAGCAGCCAAAGCGGGCTCAACCCGAAACGAATACCGGAAGGATTTACGGTATTTTATGGAAGCCGGCGGCACGATTCCGGCAACGGTCGACCAAGTTGCGGCCTATCTGACCAAGATGGCTGCCCACTTGGCGGTCACAACCATCGAGCGGCGGCTGGTCAGCCTGCATGTCGCTCACCTTGATGCTGCTTTGCCATCCCCGACACATCACCCGAGGATTCGCAAAATGCTGCAAGGCATCCGGCGTACCAAAGGTGTGGCGGTCAAACAGGCTACGGCCATCGTGAAAGATGATCTGCTCGAAATGTTGGTGGTCGCCGGCAAGGCGCGTCCAATGCAAGCGGCGAGAAATGCGGCGCTCCTATTGCTCGGCTGGGTGGGGGCGTTCCGGCGCAGCGAGTTGGCAACTTTGCGCTGCGAAGACATTACCTGGCTGGATAGCGGCATAGAGATCACCTTGCGCCACTCGAAAGTCGACCAGGGCGGTGCCGGCTTCGTGAAATTCCTGCCGAACGCCCATGGCAGCCGTTGCCCGCGATTAGCGTTGCAGCACTGGCAGAAGGTATCCGGCATCACTGAGGGCTACTTGTTCCGGCCGATCAACCGGCACGATCAGATTGCCGATCAGCCACTAACCCCGCAGGCAGTATCGATCATTGTGAAGCGGATCATCGAGCAGACAGGCCGCGACCCTGAGCTGTATTCGGGGCACTCGTTACGCGCCGGTTTTGTCACTGAGGGGGTAATGTCGGGCGTCAGCGAGCACCTATTGATGATGACGACAGCCCATCGCTCAGCACAAACCCTGCAAAAATACGTGCGCGTCGGAAAACGGCGGCGTATTCCGTCCCTGTTGTGAGGATGGAAGTTGTTCAATATCCGTATCCGATTGCCACTCGGATTTCGATCAGCAAAAATCGGCGAATTTGCTTGCCGAAATTTCTCCGTGTTCCAGTTCCCTATGTGCTGGTAGAGAGTGAGCGGGCTGAGCACCCCTGGCTTGGCATCTGCGGACTTGATTCGCTGGCGCTGCAGAGGGAGGAATGTGAATTCCTGCGAGTAGTTGCCGAGTATCGGACAGGCCGCCCTACAATTCCCAAGGTTGTGTGCGATAGGCATGATCTGTCAGCAGATGTAGCTATCTGGCTCATGGCAACATCAAACTGGGTTGAAATTTGGTCAGACTCGCTGTGGCAGACCGAAATCAATCGTGCTTTGTTTTCTGGAAATACCGCCTTATAGCTTAGTCGTCGCCTGAATGGAATTAGTGGCGAGCAATTGATTTGGAATATGATCTGATTATAAAAATGGGAAATATATGATGATCGGCCAAGAAGATACTCAGAGATATCAAGAGCCCAATAAATCGGGCGAGTTCAAGGTTCATTACCACTTGCCCGGTGGCATGCATCAAATGGATGCTTTCACGCGTAACAAAGCAGAAGGCGAACTCCTTGCGCTACTAAAGGAGGTCAGTAGCGTTCTCGATTTGCCGTTCCATATCGAAACTCAAGCCTATGGTGAAGGCGGGGTGGTCGAATACCTGAATCTGATCTTTCAGAACAAGGAGCAAGTTGGCTTCATCATGGCTGTCTTGAGCCCCCTGCTTGGGGCACCTTTCTACTTTGCGAAAATCAAACAGACAAAACAGCAAACCCTTCTCAACACTCTAAATATCGAAAAACTCAAACTCGAAATTAAGGAGAAGGAGAGTGCCGCCGCAGAGCGAACAGAGAAAAAAAGCGGAATTATGTAGCAACCGCACAATGACAGCACCATCCGCCTGACCTCAAAATCCCTTCGTATTCACAAAACACGAAGGGATTTTATATGGCTGAATCGCACGTTGTCTCGGGTTTGATCGCCAAGCGCGCAGAAATGGCCGGGCTGATCGACCACCACAAGAAAGAGCTTTCCCGGATTGCGGGGGATCTGGCCCATGTGGACGCCACGATCAAGCTATTTGCCCCGGAAATCAACCTGCGCACGATGCACGTCAAGGCTCACCGGCAGCGTAACCAGCTCTTCCTCCCTGGTGAATGTCAGCGGCTTGTCCTCGAAGGCTTCCGGGCTGCCGATGGCGCGGCGCTGTCCAGCCGGCAGATTGCCGATCAACTCGCCTCCAAGAAGGGGCTGGGGGCCGACATGACCGTGCAAATGCAAAAGAACGCACTGGCTGTTCTGCACCGGCTGGAGAAGGTCGGGATGGTCGTACCAGCCGGCCGGGACGGCCAAGCTCAGACCTGGAAGCTGGTTTAGCTGACCAGCCGTTCGGCCAGCCTGCGATTACCCTGCCAGTAACCGCAGAAATCCCGTGAGGTGCGCGAGGTGGCGCACTTCACAACAATATCCCCAAACATTTCGCCGTTGCTCATGCGGCGGTTGTCTTCCCGGTAGGCTGCCTCGTTAGCATAGTTGTCCAGGTACAACGTGCCAAAGCGGTGCATCTGCCCGTACTGCATGCGACGGAAGCGCGAGAAGAACGATTCAGCCTGGTTGCTGGTCGCGCCGGCATCGGAACGGTATTCGACCTGATGATTCACGCGCCGGGTGTCGTAGTAGGCGTGCAGCGGATCGTAGGCATTGGCCTCGTCGGCAAATACGATGCTGCCTTTTTTGACGAAACGACCGGCCAGCTTCTTCACGTCTGCCTGGTTCTCCTGCTTCATGACAAAGGTCAGCGTGCGCTTGGCACCGGGGCCGTCGTTGTCCCGTGAGCGCATCACGAACACGCAGCGCTTGTCCGGATTCTGATTTTCCGCCAGACGACGATCTACCCGGTCAGCTTTCTTGTTCGCCGGGCGGACATGGCCGTTCACATACGCCCCGTCCATTTCCACTTCGCCATCGAGCGCCGTTTCATCGCGCTTGACCAGCAGCGACTCCCGGATTTTGTGCGCCAAGACAAAAGCGGTTTTGTACTGCACGTCCAGGTCACGGGACAGTTGCAGCGCCGACGTGCCTTTCACCGCATTGGTGTAGATCGCCACCGCTGCCAGGTAAATCTTGAGCGGCAGCTTGTGGAATGCAAACAGCGTCCCGGAAGTCACCGAGAACGTGTGCTTGCAGTCCCGGCAACGCCATTGCTTGCGGGTGGAGATGAAGTAGTGCCTGGCGATGCTGCCGCACTCCGGGCAGGTCACTTCCTCGCCGTTACCCCAGCGCGAATGGCGGAAGTAGTCGAAGGCCGCATCGTCCGTCAGGGCGAAGATTTGCCGCAGCGACATCGTGCGGGCTTGGGCGGAAAGCAGGAAGTGCTGAGACATGATTGGCTGAAGTACATTAAACGATGTATTTCATAATACACTATTTAATGTACTCGTCAAGGCATAAATACTTTTATCTATGTAAATACTGAATTTATTTATGTTTTATCCAAATAAACAAATGTATTGCATGCATTAAAAATAGATGTTATAAAGGGGTATGACCTATGAAGAATTCCGTCGCCACTTAGGCAAGGCCGGTCTCACAAACAAAGAGTTTGCTGAGATGGTGAAGATCAATCGCAACTCCATCACCAATTTCAAGAAGGATGGGGTTGTGCCTGACCACTGGGCCATCGTGGCGATGCTGATGGGGGTTATGGCTGACAACGCCCTCGATTTCAAAGAGCCGTTGGGCCGAATCGAGATCGATCAGAAGAAGGCCAGAGGTAATGCCGCCAAGGGGCGGTTTGGCGGCAGCAAACAAATAGACTTAGATATTGGAGCCGTAAATGGATGATCTTCGCGGAAGTAACTCAGGTGGCAATGACGGGCACGCCACCACATGGATTGATCCTGCACCGTACACACCATTGCGAACGGCCCAGTCAATTTCAGGGTTCAGTAAGACGCGAGAACCTATGGACAACTACCCAACACCGGACATCGCAACGCTATCGCTCCTGGCGCTAGAGGATTTCTCTGGTGTGGTGTGGGAGCCTGCGTGTGGGTCTGGGAACATTGCGCGCCACTTTCCTGGCTGCATCGCTTCAGATATTCGCAATGACAATATTTTTGGCGAGGTTGGCGTTGATTTTCTAAACGAAACCCGCGCAGTCAACCATATCGTAACCAATCCCCCTTATAGACTGGCGCAGCAATTTGTCGAGCACGCCCTTAAATGTGTTGATGGCAAAGTGGCTATGCTGTGCAAACTTGCATTCTTGGAAGGCAAGGCAAGGTATTCACTGTTTAAGCAGCATCCAGTTAAGACGGTTTATGTATTCTCAAAGCGCCTTCCGCTCACCAAAGAAGGTGATACCCGCAAGCAAAGCAGCATGATTCCATTTGCTTGGTTTGTGTGGGAGAAAGGCTATACAGGCAAAACGTCGGTAGAGTGGATTCTTGCAGGCGATGACTCGGAGTAACCATGCTCAGATGCTTACCAATAGATGTTCGATTGCTAACAGCAGCGCAGTTGCAGTGTGGTTCGTGCCAAATATGCGCGGCTCGCTCCAAGTTGGATTACCCGTTTGATCGCGATCTAAAAAACTCCGATGAATTAGTTGTCGCCCTCGAAACATTCATCGAGGCCAATACTCCTTTCAAATGCGAGAGGACGACAATTAACAAGAACCCGGATGTGGTTGTCGTCAAGCATAACGGTCGCAAAATAATGGTTTGCCGTGTTGAGGCAAAAATGCTGGAAGGTTTTGCATTTATGAAGGCGGAATCCTTTCTGCCTGACAAACTGAAGCCTAAAGAAACGCTGGTCGTTGATTTGCCAAAGTTGGTGCATTACTTCGACTGCATGGAAATTGATTTTCGTGAACGCGGTCGAAATATTCCTATTTTCTTGGTTTGGAAATTCGACCGCCCTTGTCACGACATTGGCGGAATTACTGTTTTCCAAGACCTTGCTGAACTCAAAAGAATCTATGATTCTCGAGGTCTAGGGCGATATTTCGGGCGTGCCACCGTCGCATCAGATATGCGTGATGGTGTAAAAATGGGGGTTACGGACAAATACCATTTCTCACTGCGCGAGTGCCGCCCTATCGAGGAACTGATACCGGCCATCATGTCAGTGCTCCCGTGATGCGTTGAAGACGATTACCTTTATCCGGCATGGCGAAAGCGTGTCGAATGCGGGCGGGAATTGGTGGATGACAAGCCCTGCGTGATAGGTGTCAGAAACCTGACTGGTGGCATGATGTCTTCGATCAGCCTTACAACCGCCATGCGGGAGGAGCGCGCATGGCCTGGGCAATATAGCGAGAGGTGCTGTTCAAACTATGAAGCCCCCAAGGCGCTGATAAACCATTGATCTCATTGCTTGTGCGGCTGCTACATAATTCCGAAAAAAAGCAAGGAAACCACGAGCGAATCTCTTGCACTGGAGCCGCCTCCTTCGGCAGATGATATTGCTCAGGCGCTCTTGGCCAAGAAGAAGGTTGCACGACGTCGCTCTAACTACTATGAAGTCTTACTGAGTGACTCAGAAATTGAAGCGGTAGGCTTTGCTCCATCTCATAAAAGTGATGTCCTCGAAAAGGTGGTGCCTAGAAGTGAATTTGGCGCATTCGTGATTGCACGAGCCGATCTGGAACCACTGATTTATGAACAGCTCCCGGTCGAAATCGTATCTCCTGTGCTTCGTTCCGGTTCTATCAAGTGGCGAGGCATTTTCGACAAGAAGATTGTCAGCTTTAATCTTCAAGATGAGGGTTTCCGTGAGCAAGTCAGCAGTCAACGGGTGCAATTCCAGAACGGCACGACCTTAGTATGTGATTTTGAGGTTCTTCAACGAGAGGATGAAACGGGAGAAATTGAAATTACTGGCTACGCTGTCACCAAAGTGCACGAGATAAAGACACCAACAGGAGGGCCGGGAAAGAAGGTCGAGGAACAACTCTCGCTGCACCTTCATGAACAGAAGTCAATGCGCGACTCTGCCCAGTAGTGCCTTGGGTAAGGCAGCTAGGGCTTTGCGCTGCAGACCTAAATCAGTTGTGTTCAGAAGGTGGCAAATGTCGCTCCAAGTCCATGCTGTCATGCAGCAGTCGGAGCACATCAATCACATCGCACCCCTGGATACGGCCAACGCGGAACATGACGAAGTGTCGGCCCTTGCGCCCGTTTCGAGCAACATGGAGCGTATAGATGTTGTTGCCGATTTCGTGGCGCTCCTTGACCCCGATTATCGCGGGGCCGGCGCTTAGAGCTTTCAACGCAGATGACAGAGTGTCGGCATAACTCCGTGCCTGTGCCGAACCGAAATGCTCGACCGTCCAACGCAGAGTTTGACGGTAATCCGCCTCGGCAGCAGCCGATAGGCGAACTGTCCAAGAACCCCCACCCACTACGCGCCAATCACTTCGGAAGTCAGCGTTGCCAGATGCTGACCAAGCATGTCCGCAGCGCTAAAGCTATGGAAGTTGCCGGCCTCGATGTCAGCAATGCCCACCTTGGCGGCATCGCGCAAGGCTGATAGCCGCATTTCATCTTCTGATTCCCGGCGCTCAACCAGTCTTAATCCTTCGCGCAGAACTTCACTAGCGTTCTGATAGCGCCCGGAGGTGACTAGCTGCTCAACAAAATGAGCCTGATGGTCGGTAAGAACAACGTTTCGGGTTGGCATGGGAAGCTCCTAAGCCGAGTTTTCATATTGGCATACTATGCCATAGAGACAAGGACGGCAAGGTGATGGTTCTACCATTCGGTTTCGATCTGCTCACTGGCACTTGCGCCAACGTTCCCAAGACTATCTTGGTCAGCGGGAATTATCCGTTCCTCATCGACCGGAACCACCCGCAGCGAACCATCATCCAGATAGCGCAGGCTGACGTAATCCCCGGCCTTGAGTCTCATGCTCCGTGCAACAAAAACGGGGAGCCTTAGGCTCAAACTGTTGCCGTGCCGTCCGATCTTGACTGCCATTTCCCGCCCCTTTCAGCATTAATGAACAATGTTGACCAAATTGAAGGGTGCGCCAGTCGCTGGCTGGCGTGTGTTTCAGCGCCAGCCATTGAGCCACAAAGCAACGACTCAGTAGGCCTCCGCCGCATACGGATCGGATTCGTCATCGTCAAAGAGGATCACCGGCACCGTCCCGATGCCCCAGGTACTACGAACCGAGGAACGGGCTGCTGGCATGGCGCTCGGGTGATCCGACGAGGCCTTGAGCCAGGCATCGTCCTGCAAGTCGTCAGTTTCCGGCAGCGCACGATTGAGATGTTCACGCTCAGCGTAGGTGTTCCAACGCTTGAACCAGATAACAAACTCTTCCTTGCCGACAAAATCGGGCAATTCCCCGTACAGCAGAAACTGCAAACCCTGCGCAAATTCATTCTCCAACGCGGAGGCGGTACGCTCGCACAGAACCAAATCACGGAGATGATCCTTGGGCTCCCAGTGGCGATCATAGGACTGCTGGCGACCGACGCTGGCAATCTGAGGCTTGCGCGAACGTTTGGGATCAAGAATATCGATGCCGGTTGCCTCAAGAATCGCCTTCCGGTCGCGGGTCACGCGGCTTGGCGACAGGGTACTGAGGTCCAGCGTGCGCTCGTGATAGCAATCCAAGGTCTCTTGAGCACTGCTGGACAATTCGACCTCGACATTGTCAGTACTGCGACCGGAAAAGCCCAAATCCTCCCACACGGCACCAATCGCACGTTTCACGGAATCCTCGTTCCAGTTTTTGGGTTTGAGCAGATCAAACTCGCCCAAGATCGCCTCGGTCAGAATGATTTCGTTGCGGAGATGGTTGCCTAACATGGCTTTGACCTCGCCCAGCAAGCCAGCTACGGCGGGGGAAATATAGTTGTCCTGACGACCACGGCGGCTACGTGAATAGGGCATGTCGGCCTTGCCATATTGACGCAAGGCACTCCCCGATTTCAATTCAACCAGCAGGCCGAGCTTGTCGTTCTTGTCGCGGATATCCACATCCTTGACCTGAATATCGTGGCGACGGCTGGCACGGCGTTGGGCCTTCATGACCTCGATGGTCCGCAGTTGGGCATTGACGCGTGCCTTCTCGCTGGCAGTCAGGGTGTGCCACGTCAGCTCTACGCTTTTGAAGCGGGCACCGGCCATGGCGCGTTTGATTTCATCCTCGCTGAACCCCAGAGTGGCCAGAAGAACGCGTACCACGGCAGCGGCAACGCGGATTTCGTGGCGAATAGAGGCCAACCCGGCATGAATCAGGTTATGGCCTACCGTACAGGAGGCCAGTGCGATGATGAACTCCAGATAGCCCATTTTGCGTCCCGCCACCTCCTTGATGATGTAACGGACTTCTGCCTGCGCCCCTGTCAGCGGGGTGTCGATATAGGTGGTGGTCGGTTTGGTTTTTTCATGCGAAAAGCGCGAGTATGAAACCTGAGCAAGACGCTCGTAATGGTGATTGGACACCGGGCCAAGCGGTGTTTGGACGTTAAGATTGTCGATCATGGTTGCAAAAGTGTGTGTGATTGGTGACGACAGCACGTGAATGAACGCGGTGTTGCTGTCACCTTGGGTTTGTTGATTGCAAACTTGCAGAATTGCAGGCTTGCACGCAGTGTTTTCCGGCCGATGGCTACTCGAAATCGTCATTAAAGGACTCGGCAGCGGTCTTTTTCGGAACTGTGTCTGCCTTGAGCTTCGAGACATCGCGACAGACGGTTGCCGGATCGACCTTAAGCACGCTGGCGATTTCCTTCTGCTCCATGCCGTCAGCCAACAACTGCTGCACCCGCATGCGGCGTTCGTGGATTTCCAATTGCTTGGCTGTGGCTTTGTCGTCCTGATCGCGGATTTCCCAGCCAAACTCGATTTGATGATCGACGACCCGATACCAGTGCTGGTAGCAGCTAGGGATCGTGTCGAACTCGCTTGCTTTCCGGCGATGAACGTTGCACCCTCCGCCGAATTCACGCGGGGCGCCGGGGTCGTAGGTCAATTCCATGAAGTAATTGCTGCCATCGGAAAGCAGTTCGTCTTCCAACGGGTCATAGCCGCGTTTGCTGCCTTGATAGAAGAGCACGGCCGAAATTCCGGCCTTGTTCAGACGCGAGAGGTGGTTGGCAATGGTGCGATAGTCCATCGGATCGGCACCCTTTTGGGCAATCACCCGTCCGGCATCAAAATGGATAATCAACTCGCACTTTGGAGGCAGAGACTCATCCAGCAGGTCCTGCGTCGTTGCCCAATTAAGGTGCCCTTGTTGAGTGCCACCCAATTCCTTGGCGTAGTAATGGAGGTTTTCATGGGCACGCTGGCGACAAGCTTCGCTTTGCTGTTTCTCCACAAACAACTGGAAATGCTCTTCAACACGGCGCGAATGGTGTGTGCGGAAAAATGCCGCCACAACCACCGGCTCCGCTTTGCCGAAGGGCAGGAAGTTCAATCCGCCAGCTACCGAGTAGGAGAGTTGCGTCGCGAATTCCAGCGCATCGACATCAGGGGCAACGCGTACAAAAACATTGGCCGCTTTAGAGATCAGTCCGGGCAGAATGTATTTCTGCTCAAGGCGCGGTTGTTCTTGGCGGTCGCCAAGGGTCATGAACTGGAGCTTGTTGGGCTGCTTACTGGACATTGTCAGCCCCCTTCGGTGCGATCAACTGGGCCACGAACGCCTTCATGTCGACAGGCTGCTTGGTACGGCTGGCAATCGACCAAGCTTCCAGCCAAGCCGACAACTCAGAGTTACGCCAGCCGACAGCCCGCGGTCCAATTGAAATGGGGGGTGGCAAGGTGCCTTCGCTGACATCCTTCCAGATAGTGGCGTTGGCACGCCCCACCTTTTCCCGCACTTGCGGCAGTCGGAGAATGCGGTCGTCCGTGATTCGACGCGTACGGACAATCAATTCCTGAATCTCTTCTGGCAGGAATTTGTTTTCCACCTGGCGGCGGGGGGCGTTTGCTACAGATTGAATGCTACGTTTCATTGCGATCACCTATCGTGTCTGAGTTACGAGGACGATTCAGGCCCGAATCAAGGCTGCAATGTACGTACTTGGATTTATCGCCTCATCCGGCAAGACAGGGTTTAGAAACGGCGCACAAAATGAAAACCGCCCCTACGCATTTGCGACGAGGCGGCCTTTGTGCTAATGGCGCTATGTATAGGCGGAGGCTACCCGTTGGCAACCACTGGTTTCTGCGCATGGACGAGCCAGCGGTAATCTCCATCAATCAAGGCTTGGCCTTCTTGGATATAGCGTTCGATGTTTTCCGAGAAATTTTCTCGCCAAGCGGGTCTATGACCGGAGGAAAGGCGATGCCCCCCAATGATCTCGTCGATTTGATGGTGGTTATATTCCCATCTACCCAACTCGCTGAGCACATGCAGGGCTTTTAGTCGGAATCCACCATTCTTGCCCTCAAGCACCGGCAAGGTATTCATGAACCGTGCAGTGAGCGGCGAGTAGATCAGACCACCATCAATTAACTCTTGATGCTTTTGGCGGAGTAGTTTTGCGTACTCAGTGATCTGCGAAACGATAGGCCCAAGCACGTCCAGGCAAATCGCAAACCAGCAATCCGCTGGATTAGTTTGATTGCCAGCGCCTGCCGCTCTCTTGAATTGCATGTGCGAGAAAACATCGGACTCAATTACGCCAATGAGACCGGAGCTTTCGGCATCGTCGTAGGTCTGGAATCCAAAATTCTGAAGCTGCTTCCGATGATGTTTAGCCAGCCATGAGACGGCCCGCAGCTGTCCATCGGGAGGAACACTGCAATCCACTGCAACCCAGGTCAATTGCCATGACGCTTCGACTGACGAATGGATACTTCTGGGGACTGTTCGCGTGGGAACGTATCCAAACGGAGTTTCTATCGCCTGCAAGTAAGGGGTTGGGGGATTTTGAGGCCCGGTCGGTGGGATAAATGATGCGCTGCTTACCTCCCTCCGCAAATGACTCTCAGGAACTGGAGACATCAGCGGAAAGAACCAGGAACCCTCGTGCCGTAACCGGGGCAGCCTCTCTCGTGATGGGCTAATCCACGCAGTCAATCCAAAGCGACTACGGCATGAGCCGTCACGGTCAGGAATCACATCGGCGTACAGTGCATCTTCGCAAAACACTTGCAAGGCATCGTTACCAGCCGTCCCTAAGGCAGTTTGCGCCTCGAAAGCCTTGGCATAGTCGGGATTCATGCTCAGGAACAGCCAAGCCCAATCGTCAGGAGTGAAGTTTTCAGTTTCGGAAAGCCCGAAAGGCTCGTCCCCTGCCAATAGGGGAAGAGTCAATCCACCTCTAATGCTTTCAATGTCCCCGAGATTCACTCAACCCTCTCCGCAGGCTCAATAGCCCCAAGCTCTTGGGTAGTCAACAGTCTATTAACATCGACAATAAAATGTGTAGCTAGGTGTGTAGCCACACATCAAATGCAAAAACAAATAACACGTAACGTATTGTTTTATTTTATTATTTTAACCTACATCAAAACGATGTCGTATTGCTCAGGGGAATAACTGGGCTCGGATTGCAGCGACACGGGCTTGCCGATAAAGTCCGACAGCATGGCGAGCGATTGCGACTCCTCGTCGAGGAACAGGTCAACCACCTCCGGTCCGGCCAGGACGCGATATTCGCGGGCATTGAACTGGCGGGCCTCGCGCAGGAGTTCGCGCAGGATTTCGTAAGCGACCGTCCGGGCGGTTTTGACTTCGCCGCGCCCACCGCAGGTCGGACAAGGCTGGCAGAGCACATGGGCGAGCGACTCGCGCGTCCGCTTGCGGGTCATCTCGACCAAGCCGAGTTGGGTGAAGCCATTCACGGTCAACCGGGTGTGATCGCGTGAAAGCGCCTTGTTGAATTCTTCCAGCACCGCCTTCTTGTGCTCCCCGTTCTCCATGTCGATGAAGTCGACAATGATGATGCCGCCGAGGTTCCGCAAACGAAGCTGGCGGGCGATGGTCAGCGCCGCTTCGAGATTGGTCTTGAAAATGGTGTCGTCGAAATTGCGCACCCCGACAAAACCACCGGTATTGACGTCGATGGTCGTCATCGCCTCGGTCTGGTCGATGATCAAGTAGCCCCCCGACTTCAGATCGACACGACGAGCCAGCGCTTTCTGGATTTCCTCTTCCACACCATGCAGATCGAACAACGGTCGTTGCCCGGTGTAGTGATCGAGCATGGGCAATACGGCGGGCGTGTATTCCTTGGCAAAGACCGTCAGTTTCTGGAAATTTTCCCGCGAGTCGATGACGATGCGTCCGGTATCCGGATTGACGAAGTCGCGCAGTACGCGCTGACCAAGCGACAGTTCCTGGTACAGCAAGGTCGGCGGGCCGGATATGCGGGCCTTGTCGCGGATATCCCCCCAGGTCTTGCGCAGGTAGGCGATATCGGTGACAAATTCCTCGTCGCTGGCATTCTCGGCCATGGTGCGGACGATGAAGCCGCCCGGCTCATCGTCTGGCAACAGGCGCGTGATTTTCTCGCGCAGCACCTCGCGTTCGGCCTCGGCCTCGATCCGTTGCGAGATGCCGATATGCTTCTCTTGGGGCAGATAGACCAGCATGCGACCGGCGATGGAAATCTGCGTCGACAAGCGCGCACCCTTGGTTCCGATCGGGTCCTTGATGACCTGGACGACAATGCTTTGCCCTTCGGAAAGGATTTTCTCGATCGGACGCTCACTGCCCCGCTCCGGGGCATGTTCGCGGGGTTGCCAGATGTCGGCGACATGCAGGAAGGCGGTCCGTTCCAGGCCAATCTCGACAAACGCCGACTGCATGCCAGGCAGGATGCGGACGATGCGCCCGAGATAGACATTGCCGACTAAGCCCCGGCTGGCCGTCCGTTCAATGTGCAGTTCCTGCACGACCCCTTGTTGCATGACGGCAACGCGAGTTTCCTGCGGCGTGAAGTTGATCAGGATTTCTTCGGACATAGTCTCTACAATGCGCGGTTTTTGCTGGTTATTTTGCTGGATTCTACTATGCGCAAGGCTCCTGAACTGCTCGCCCCCGCCGGATCGCTCACCATGATGCGCACCGCCTTCGACTTTGGCGCCGACGCGATCTACGCCGGCCAGCCGCGTTACAGCCTGCGTGTACGCAACAACGAGTTCGGCCATCTCGACAAATTGGGAGCGGCCATCGCCGAGGCGCATGTCCGCCACAAGCAGTTCTTCGTGGTCAGCAACATCTTCCCGCACAACGCCAAGCTCACCACCTATATCGCCGACATGGCGCCGGTGGTTGCGCTCAAGCCCGACGCACTGATCATGTCCGACCCCGGCCTGATCGACATGGTGCGTACGCAATGGCCGGAACAGGTGATCCACCTGTCGGTGCAGGCCAACACGGTCAACTGGGCGGCCGTGCGTTTCTGGAAAAAGATGGGGGTCGACCGCGTCATTCTGTCGCGCGAATTGTCGCTCGACGAAGTCGCCGAGATCCGCCAGCAATGCCCGGACGTTGAACTGGAAGTCTTCGTTCATGGCGCGCTGTGCATCGCCTACTCCGGCCGTTGCCTGCTTTCCGGCTATTTCAACCACCGCGATCCGAACCAGGGCACCTGCACCAATTCCTGCCGCTGGGACTACAAGGTGTCGACCTCTGACGGTCAACCGGTCAATTTCCACAAAAACCCGGACCAGGAAATCCTGCTTGAAGAACAGCAGCGCCCGGGCGAACTGATGCCGATTGAGGAAGACGAGCACGGCACCTACATCATGAACTCGAAGGACCTGCGCGCCATCGAACACGTTCATCGCCTGGTCGAGATCGGCATCGATTCGTTGAAAATCGAAGGCCGCACCAAGAGCCCGTATTACGTCGCCCGCACCGCCCAGGCCTACCGCCAGGCCATCGACGATGCAGTCGCCGGTCGCCCATTCAATCCTGAATTGCTGGCCAATCTGGAAAGTCTGGCGAATCGCGGCTACACCGACGGTTTCTACCAGCGACACCATGATGCCGATTACCAGAATTACCTGCGCGGCCACTCGGAATCCGACCGCAGCCAATATGTCGGCGACGCCGTGGCCTTTGATGCCGCCCGCGGCCTGATGGAAATCGAGGTCAAAAACCGGTTTACCGCAGGCGATCTGCTCGAAGCGGTCCACCCTGCGGGCAACCTGCACCACCGCCCACAGCGGATGGAAAACCAGGCCGGTGAACCGGTGAACGTCGCCCCCGGCAGCGGCCATCGGGTATGGATCGATCTGCCGGAAAGCCGCCTCGGCGCCTACGTCGCCCGCTGCTTCTAAGCCGGTTACAAATTGACGACAAAATAATAACAATCGCTGATATTGCAGTGCAGCATCAGCAGTATGATTCGCCCCCATGAAATCTGCTGACCGCATGCCCCTGATCGACGCGCTCAAAGCCATCGCGTCGCAAGTGGTCCTGTTGCACCACCTAGCCATCTACGGCCCGCTGGCGGCTGCCCTGCAACTGGCGCTCCCGAGCAGCAGTGGACTGCTAGCCGATTACGGTCGACTGGCCGTCCAGATCTTTTTGGTCACCGGCGGCTTTCTCGCTGCCCGCGCCCTGTCCGGCGACGGCGAGCGCTTTCCCGCCCACCCCCTGACACTGATCGGCCGTCGTTACCTGCGGCTGGCACTCCCCTTCCTGGTCGCCATCGCCCTGGCCATCATTGCTTCCGCCTTGGCCGACCGTTGGCTGGCCGATGACATGATCCCGGCCCGCGCCACGCTGAGTCAGTGGCTGGCCCATGCCCTGCTACTGCATGGCGTGCTCGGCCACGCCTCACTGTCGGCCGGCGTCTGGTATGTCGCCATCGATTTCCAACTATTCGCGCTGCTCGCCCTGCTGCTTTGGCTGGGTCGTGGCCGACTGCTTGGCCTGGTGCTGGTGGTCAGTCTGGCCCTGGCTGCCTTGTTCTGGTTTAACCGCGATGCGCGCTGGGACAACTGGGCGCTCTATTTCTTCGGTTCGTACGGACTTGGCGCCATCGCCTGGTGGGCTTCCAGCCGTGGCCGCCTGCTGGCCTGGCTAGGCGCCATACTGACCGTGGTCACCGCCGCCTTGCTGGTCGATTTTCGCCTGCGCATCGCGCTCGCCCTGGTCATTGCCCTCAGCCTAGGTCTGGCCCGGCGCAGCGGTCTGTTGCAGCGCTGGCCACAAAGCCTGGCCCTGGCGCACCTGAGCCAGATTTCCTACAGCGTTTTTCTGGTGCACTTTCCGATACTGCTGCTGGCCAACGCTGCCTTCGCCCACTGGCTGCCGGAAGCGTCCACCACCACCAGCCTGCTGACTTTGGCCGCGACCTGGCTGGTCGCCAACCTGGCCGGGCAATTTTTCCATCGTCACGTCGAAGCGGCGGGCCTCGATCGCCGCCTGCTCAAGGCCGCGCAAGCGTTGGCCAAGCCACTCGGCCGACCGGCCAGCAGCCTGCTGCGGGCCGGTCGCGACGGGGCTCAGCGCCTGTTACTGCGCCCACGCCGCATGTACGACCCGCGTTAATCAGTCAGCCAACTCCGGGCGCTGACGAAATTCGTCAAGTGCCTCCGGGTTGGCCAACGCCTCGACATTTTTCACCGGCTGGTCATGGACGACATTGCGCACCGCCAGTTCGACGATCTTGCCTGATTTAGTGCGTGGAATATCCTGTACCTGGACAACCTTCGCCGGCACATGGCGCGGCGTGGTGTTGGCGCGGATCTGCTGCTTGATACGGTCGACCAACCCAGCGTCGAGATTTTTCCCCTCGGCCAGCTTGACGAAAAGCACCACGCGCACATCGTCGTTTTTGCCCGGCGGCCAATCCTGGCCGATGACCAGCGACTCCAGCACTTCCGGAAGTTGCTCGACCTGGCGGTAGATTTCTGCCGTGCCAATGCGCACGCCGCCCGGGTTGAGCGTTGCATCCGAACGACCATAAATGATCAGGCCGTCGTGCGCGGTCAGTTCGGCGAAATCACCGTGGCACCAGATGTTGGCAAAGCGGTCGAAATACGCGGCGTGATACTTCCTGCCCTCGGGGTCGTTCCAGAAACCGACCGGCATCACCGGGAAAGGCACGGTGCACACCAGTTCGCCCTTGTCCGAACAAACCGGCTGACCATCGTCGTTGAATACCTGCACCGCCATGCCCAGGCCACGGCACTGGATTTCGCCGCGATAGACGGGCAACACCGGATTGCCGAGGACAAAGCAGGAGACGATGTCGGTGCCGCCGGAAATCGAGGCCAGCAGGAGGTCCTGCTTAACCTCGCGATAGACCCAGTCAAAGCCTTCCGGCGACAGCGGGCTGCCGGTCGAGAACATGGCGCGCAGTGCCGACAAATCGTGGCTCTGGCCGGGCCTCAAGCCCAGCTTGGCGGCGGCATCGATGAACTTGGCCGAGGTGCCGAAGTGGGTCATTTTCTCCGCGCCAGCCAGGTCGAACAGTACCTTGCCGCGCGCGGCAAAAGGCGAACCGTCGTAGAGCAGTAAGGTGGCACCAACGGCGAGGCCGGACACCAGCCAGTTCCACATCATCCAGCCGCAGGTGGTGAAGTAGAACAGGCGGTCACCCGGGCGCACGTCGCTGTGCAACATCAGCTCTTTCAGGTGCTGCAACAGCACGCCACCGTGGCAATGGATGATGCACTTGGGCACGCCGGTGGTGCCGCTGGAGAACATGATGAACAAGGGATGATCAAAGGCCACGCGGTTGAAAATCACCGTTGCTGCGTCGTCGACCGCAGGCATCTGCGCCCAGCTGACGGCATTGGCCATCGCGTCGATCGCCGGCAGTTCGGCCAGGTAGGGCACGACCACGGTCTTGACCAGCGACGGCATCTTGGCGACGACTTCCGCATTCTTGGCCAGGCAATCGACCGCCTTGCCGTTGTACCAGTAGCCATCGACGCAGACCAGCACCTTGGGCTCGATCTGGCCGAAACGGTCGAGCACGCCCTGCACACCGAAATCAGGAGAGGCCGACGACCAAATGGCACCGAGCGCTGTCGTCGCCAACATGGCGACCAGGGTTTCCGGCAGATTAGGCAGGAAGCCGGCGACGCGGTCGCCTTCGCCAACCCCGGCGGCGATCAGGAATTGCTGGAAGCGGGCGACCTCGCAATACAGTTCGGCGCGACTCAGCGACCGCTTGACCTTGTCCTCCCCCCAGAAAACCAACGCTTCGCCGGCATCACGGCGCTGCAGCAGGTTTTCCGCGTAGTTCAGTCGCGCCTCGGGAAACCAGCGGGCGCCGGGCATCTGCGCGCGGTCAACCAGGATTTCACTGCCTTTTTCACCCACTGCACCACAGAAGTCCCACAGGCGGCTCCAAAACTCAGCCGGCTGATCCACCGACCATTGCCAGGTCTCGGCATAGCCCCCCTGGCCCATGGCCTGAATGAATTGGGCCATCCGCGTTTCACCGACCGTTTGCGGATTGGGGCGCCACAGCGGCGTAGCATCAATGGCGTAACTCATCTTGTCTCCTCATGGCTGTTGATTTTGCCCGATAGCTTAGCAGGGTAACGTTAACGTCAACTGTCGCCAGCCGGACAAACCCTAATAGATGACCCGCTGCTAAGATGCAGAACAAATCAACACCACACAGGAGAAATGCATGAGTACTGTCGTACTGACCGAAATCCACGGCAAGGTCGGCCTGATCCGCATCAATCGTCCCGAGGCCATGAACGCCCTGAATGACGCCGTCGCTGACGGTATCGCCGCAGCGGTCGACGCCTTCGAAGCCGACGAAAACATCGGTTGCATGGTGTTGACCGGCAACGAAAAGGCCTTCGCCGCCGGCGCCGACATCAGCGTCATGCGCCAGCGAAGCTTTGACTACATGCATGCCTACAAGAGCGATTTCGTCACCCGCAACTGGGAGCGAATCCGCACTGCCCGCAAGCCGGTGATCGCCGCCGTCGCCGGCTATGCCCTCGGTGGGGGCTGCGAATTCGCCATGATGTGCGACATGATCTACGCCGCTGAGAATGCGCGGTTCGGCCAGCCCGAGATCAAGATCGGCACCTTGCCCGGCGCCGGCGGCAGCCAGCGCCTACCACGCGCCATCGGCAAGGCCAAGGCCATGGACATGTGCCTGACCGGCCGCCTGATGAATGCCGCCGAGGCCGAACAGGCCGGCCTGGTCGCGCGCATCTTTCCAACCGAAAGTCTGCTGGAGGAAACCCTGAAAATCGCCCAGGACATCGCCAGCTACTCGCTGCCGGTGATCATGATGAACAAGGAGGCCGTCAATCGCGCCTTTGAATCCTCGCTGACCGAGGGCCTGCTGTTCGAACGCCGCCTGTTCCACGCCAGCTTTGGCCTGGACGACCAGAAGGAAGGCATGAACGCCTTCGCCGAAAAGCGCAAACCGGTCTTCACGAACCGCTAAGTGGACCGCATGCCGGGCGGGTTAAATTGACGCCTTTGTGTTGCAGGCGCCCGGCATGCATCTTTTCGTCGATATTTCCGGCCACGGCTATGGTCATCTGGCCATTACCGCCCCCATTCTCAACCGTCTGGCCGACATTACCCCCGATTGCACGTTGACCGTACGCAGCCGGCTGCCACAGGATTTGCTGCGTGAGCGCATCTACCCCACCTTCCGCCACCTGCCAGGGGGCAGCGATTTCGGTTACCTGATGCACGACGCCCTGCGCATCGACCGCCGCGCCAGTGCTGCCGCCTATCAGCAGGCCCACGCCGATTACCCGGCCCGCCTGGCCGCCGAACTGGCACTCCTCGACGAATTACGACCCGACTGCATCCTGAGCAACATCAGCGACCTGCCACTGGCTGCGGCCGCTCAACGCGGCCTACCGGCCTATGCCCTGTGCTCGCTGAACTGGGCTGATTTGTTCGACCATTTTTTCGGGACAGCGCCCTGGGCAGCGCCGATTCATCAAGAATTGCTGAGCGCCTACCAAAGCGCCCGGGCATTCTTGCGCGTCACCCCGGGCATGGCGATGCCTGAGCTGGGCAACCGGGTCGACCTGGACCCGGTCGCCGCCCTGGGCCAGCGCCATGATCTCGGCCTGCAGGGCGACCGCGCCATCCTGGTCGCTCTCGGCGGCATTGCCCATCGTCTGCCGATCGAAAACTGGCCGCGCCTGCCCGGCATCCGCTGGCTGGTTGCCGAAGCCTGGCAATGTCGCCATCCTGATGCCTTAGTCAGTGAATCCTTTGGTCTGTCGTTTACCGACCTGCTCTGCTCAGTCGACGCCGTGCTGACCAAGCCCGGTTACGGCACCTTCACCGAAGCGGCCTGCAACGGTACGCCAGTGCTTTACCAACGACGCGACGATTGGCCAGAGCAGGATTGCCTGATCGACTGGCTCCATCAGCACGGAAATTGCCGAGAAATCACGGTCGACCGCATCGCGCAGGGAAAAATGGCCGACGACCTCAGCGCGCTGTGGGCGCAAGCCCGGCGCACCCCGCCGGCAGCCAATGGCGCCGCGCAGGCGGCGCAACTGATTACAGCGGGCGCAAGCCGAAACGTTTGAGTAATTCGCCGGTTTCGCACACCGGCAAGCCCATCACACCGCTATAACTTCCCGACATGTAATCGACGAACAAGCCCGCCTTGCCTTGAATACCGTAAGCCCCCGCCTTGTCCATCGGCTCGCCGGAGAGCACATAGTGACGAATTTCGTGCTCATCAAGGACGCGAAAGCGCACTTCGCTGACCGACAGGACAAATTCCGTTCGTTCCAGATGGTGGACCGCGACACCGGTCAGCACCTGATGCGTCTGCCCGGACAAGCGATGCAAGATGGCTGCGGCATCGGCCGCGTCACGCGGTTTGCCAATGATCTGGCCGGCGAATTCCAGTGTGGTGTCGGCCGACAGAATGGGGCGTAGCGGCAGATCACGTTCTTGCAGCAAATGCAGACCAAATTCAGCCTTGGCGCGCGTCACCCGCTCAACATAATGGCGCGGCACCTCGTCGGGCCAAGGGGTTTCATCCACCTCGACATCCGACAGCAAGGTATCGAATTCGACCCCGATCTGATGCAGCAACTCACGACGGCGCGGGCTGCGCGAGGCCAGGTAAATCCGCATCATCCCTCCCGGTGATAAGGGTGATTTTTCAGGACGCTGACCGCCCGGTACAACTGTTCGCACAGCACCAGGCGCGCCATGCCGTGCGGCAGCGTCAGACTGGAGAGGCGCAGCTTGTCGCTCGCCAGCTGCTTGAATTCTTCATCCAGGCCATCCGCCCCGCCAATCAGCAGGGCGACGTCGCGCCCGTCCTGCATCCAGACCTCCAGGCGCCTGGCGAGCTGCAAAGTGGTCAGGTCATCCCCTTTTTCATCAAGCACAACCAGCCGGCAACTACCGGGCAAGGCATCGCGCAAGCGCGCCTTTTCGGCGGCCAGCAACTGCTCGCGGGTTTTCGAACCGCGGGGCTCGGGCTTGATTTCGGTGACGCTGGCCGACAATTCGCGCGGCATGCGTTTGAGATACTCGCCGCAGCCAGCGTTGACCCAGTCGGGCTGACGATGGCCAACGGCGAGAATCGCCAGCTTCATTCGCCGCTGGCCTGCTCCGCCGACTTGCGCCGCTGGGCGGGTGTCACCTGCCAGAGTTCCTCAAGGTTGTAATGGGCACGAACGGTCGGCTGCATGACATGGACGACGATGTCGCCAATATCGACCAGCACCCATTCACCACCGTCTTCCCCTTCGACTGAGATGATCTCGCCGCCGGCTTCCTTGACCTTGTCGTGAACGTTGCGGGCCAGAGACCTGACCTGACGGTTGGAATCGCCGGTCGCAATGACCAGACGATCGAACATCGAGGTGAGTTTCGTGGTGTTGATGACTTCGATGTCCTTGCCCTTGATATCTTCGAGGGCGGAAACGATGATTTTTTGCAGCTTGCGGATGTCCATCAGGGGTTTCTGTAAAGAGAGTGAGCCCGAATATAGTCGAGAACCGTATCTGGCAGCAAATAACGCGCTGACAAGCCGTTGGCTAATAACTGACGAATCTGGGTGGCCGAGATCGCCAACTGGGTCATGGCAAAGGTAGCAATCGCCCCGGCCGGGCGGCTTTTCAACTGTTCTTCAGCCGCCGGCCGGCGGC
>Ga0075012_10000720_pt1 | contig 34645 bp, 30 predicted proteins | sample All_14_2_FD_71474 | JGI IMG/M metagenome (GOLD analysis project Ga0075012, IMG submission 71474) | Freshwater microbial communities in response to fracking from Pennsylvania, USA - Allegheny Zone_MetaG_DW_15 | ecosystem: Environmental > Aquatic > Deep subsurface > Groundwater > Drilled...
GCTTCGGGGGGGCTGGCTGTCCTGCGTGCTGGGCACCCCCCCCCAGCACGCAGGACAGCCAGCCCCCCCGAAGCAGCCACGGCGGTGAAGATCCATTCCCATCGGAGGGTAGGTGGCCCTAACCGCCCGGTGCACCAACGGGGGCCAAAACACCGCCTTTGGGCCCTCTGGCCCTCGTAGGGTCAGGTTCAACGCCATGCGCATTGTGAAGACCCGCCTGGCCTGGATGAGTGTGGGCAGCGGTGGAGAGGTCGCCTATGAGATGTCCGAGATGGTTTCCGAAAACCCCTTCTCCATGAGCGATCTCCGAGCCTCCCTGGAAGGAAAAGTTACCGGCGCCGGCGTCACGATCCCAGCCACCCTCGTCACCGACAGCCTCGCGGCCGCGCTATCAGGAGACGGCAGGGGAGAAGGCCGGAAACGCCCGCCAGCGCAACTCGTCAGGAATCCCCCAGGAATCTATGACCCGTAGGCCAGCGTCCCGGCGGCGTTGGTGAAGGCCGGGAAGGGGGGCTTCGCTCGGAGCAGGGGCCATCGGTCAAAGCCCTGCCGCCGTCGTAGCGTTACCTCTCAGCGGCCTGCCGACTCGCAGGCTTGATCACTTCCTGACCCAGTTCACTCACCAAGTGAGACATGCGCAAATAACACATTAACTCACTGAATTTCAGATGTATACACCAGATCTATACGCACTAAATGCCTGGCATCTTTTTTTGGCGATTGAACTGCAGTCTGAGATGCTTGAATGGCGCGATGTTGTGGATTGAGATTGTCGGGTTATCCAGATCAATCCAAATGCTCTTCATGCCTTCATGGGAAGGAATTTTCACGGTGCCCACTAACTTGGTCTCATATCTCCAACCCCATGAAGCTTCTGCCTCAAGTCGGGGCTCTGAGGAGGGCATTCGGAAATTTCGATGATCAATAAACGAAACTTCGGTGGGCAGCATTGCCTCCTTGCGAACTTCAAACTCGGGAAGTTCGATCAGCAGCGGAAATGGTAATCCATCTCCATGGAGCACGTACCTAATCACATTTTTGGAGTCCAGATAAAGAAACGCGAGCGCATGAGCAGCATTGATTGAAACCACTGTGCTTCCATCAGCACCCGTGAAAAATTCATCGTAGTTTCTAGCAGAACTGAAATCCAATCGAATTCGGACACCTGGCGCAGGTTTCCCTCCGCGTTTGACTGTCACGGTTCCTTTCAGTGAATACTCTGTCCCAGTGGAAATTTGCAAATCAGCAGTTTCTTCGGCGGAAACAACGCCGCTGCAAAGGGCAAGGCAAACCATCAAACTGATACGCATAATCGATGAAGTGAGGTGACCGGTTGTCGGGTTGGAATCAAGGTGTGCATACCCTTAATTCCAAACAAAGCAGGCGTCACTGCCTTCGTTCGGACAAACATTATCTTTTTTCATCAGGAGCGCTTTGCGGATCTCTCATGCCGGAACTGATTTCGAGTTCGCGCTCACCCATGTCGCGTTCCACCACGGTGATGTCTGGATTCTTGTGCATGGAGCATTTGACGATCTTGACCTGCCAGGCGGTGGCTAGCACAAAGCTGTCCTTCCGCGGGCTTGGAATGGTGGAAGGGTCGGTGTGAAAATAAAGGATGTGGTTGTCATCCAGATGCATGAAGTAGGTGCCGATGCGGAAGTTGGCGGACACGTTGTTCTTGTAACGGGACAACCCGAGGGCATTCACCAGCTTTTGGAGTGTCATCGGCTTGCCAGCCGGGATAGCTCTGATCCGCCGAGGAAGATCCGTAATCGTGGCCTTGGGCAGCGCCTTGGTGCTCGGGTAAACTGTATGTGACGGGAAAACGGTCGTCTGCCGAAACGCGGGCTGGGTTTTCTTCAAACCTGCGCAACTCGTCATCAACGCCATGAGCAAAGCTCCTGCAAAGAGACCTCGCCACAAGTCCACAGGCATTGTCGATTTTAGAAGCATTCACCAGCAGCCTACGGGTCGGGCATTTTCCAAGCAAGCCCACATTTCACCCCTTGGTGGATCTGTATACTTTACATTACATTGATTGTTAGTAGTTAATAACCGGGTCGTTTGGAGGTTCTGAAACTGGCCTGCGCCAGAAAAGAAGCCTCCCGAACTCCGGCCTACCCCACCAGTTTCAGCGTCCGCTTCTCCTGGGCGCTCTGGAACGCGGTATCGACGATCTGCTGGCCTATGCGGGAGATGTCGAGGCGGAGCGGGCCGATGAGGGGCGCGCCGGTTTCGAGGTGGTGGATGACGTGCTCGACGGGATTGCGGTTGGGCGAGACGACGGGATCGACTGGGATCTCGTAGCCTTCCGGGCGGGCGCGGGTTTGGACACGGACGGTGGGTTCGTAGTCGTAGCACGAGATCGTGCCGTCGGTGCCTTTGAGGACGAAGCCGCACTTGGGCTGGGGCTGGTGGGTCCAGGGATCGGTAAAGGTGCCCCAGCGGGTTTCGCTTTTGCTGAGGCCGAAGCTGTAGCGGATGATGGCGACGGCGTGCTCGTCCACCTCCAGCCCGGCGGGTTCGTCCCAGACGCCGGTGACTTCCAGCGGGGCCCGGCCGCCGAGGTGCCAGGTGCCGAGGGTGGTGCCGTAGCCCATGTAGTCGAGCAAGGAGCCCCCGCCCTGCGCCTTGCTGTAGAACCAGCTGGCGGCTTTTTCGGCGGCGCTGGGTTCTTTTTCGATCTTGTCGGCACCGTGGTAGAGCGGGCCGCGATTGCCGCCGTGGTGGTGGAATTCGCGAACTTCGCCGATGAGGCCTTCCTGAATGAGCCGGTGCGCGGTCTGCTGGCCGGCATCCCAAACGAGGGGCCAGTTGACGGTGAGGAGCTTGCCGTGCGGCTGCATGGCGGCGATCATGGCATCGGCCTCGGCCAGCGATCCGGCGAAGGGTTTTTCCATGATGATGTGGGTGCCAAACGGGGCGATCTTGGAAACCCACTCGCCGTGATTGGAGGCAGCGGGACAGAGAATGACGATGTCGGGCTTCGTCTGCTCCATGCAGGCGCGGTAGTCGGTGAAGACCTGGCCGTCGCTGAGGCTGAAATTGCGCTGGGCGTCCACGAGGCGCTCGGGCTTTTCATCGCAGATGCCCACGATCTCCGCGTTCGGATGCTCGGAGGTCTGGCGCAGGAGGTCGCCCATGTGGAAGTGATCGAAATTAATGCCGGCGATGCGCCATTTTTTGCTCATAGGGGCTGCATCGAAGCCGAAGGGCGCGGGGATGACAATCCAATCTTCATTTTTGATGGCGGATTGGGGCCGGATTCATCACCACGGATCACACGGATTGTCACGGATGACTGAGGCTGAACTCATTCCTGTGGATTGATCCGTGCTGGTCGTGAAATCCGTGGTTCAACAACGCCGCGGGCAACTAGGCTCGATAGGCCGCATCGCGGCCGAAGGGCGCGGGGATGACAATCCAATCTTCACTTTGGATGGCGGATTGGGGCCGGATTCATCACCACGGATCACACGGATTGTCACGGATGACTGAGGCTGAACTCATGGGATTGATCCGTGCTGGTCGTGAAATCCGGGGTCCCACGACGCCGTGGTAGCCAGGCTGGATAGGGCCGCATCGGGGCCGAAATGCGATACGATGACAGTCTGCTATTTCGGGAATGGCCATGGCCGCGGCGGCTTGGTATTCTCTGACCGTTAATCAGTTATTCGACGGTCCCAACCACCAACCCACCCTGCCCGCATGAATCCCAAGCGCACCATCGTCATCCTGCTGACCACCTTTGCCGCGATCTGGATCACCGACATGCTCATTCACGAGCTGGCCATGAAGGCCGATTACGCCGCCACAGGCAGCCTGTGGCGCTCGCGGGCGAGCATGCAGCACTTCATCAAATGGCTCATGGTGGGGCAGTTCATGGCGGCTGCGGGCCTGACGGTGATCTGGATCAACCGCTGCGCGCCGAACACCACGACCTTCAAATCTGCGACTCGCTTCGGCTTTTTTATCGGCCTGATCGCCACATCGTACGTCCCGATCTTTTACGCCGTGATGCCCATCCCCGCCATGATCTGCCTGAAATGGGCCGGCTATGGAATCCTGCAGAGCATCGTGGTGACGCTGGTGCTGTACGTCACCACGCGCAAGCTTGCCCAGGAGGGTTAGCCGTGCTCCCAGTGGGGCCGACCCCAATGGCTGCCAATGAAATCCGCGACACCCCCGGCCGGCTGCTGCTCGGCTGGGCGGTGCTGCTGTCCTCACTGGTGCTGCTTTCCTGGCGCATCCACCTGCGCCCGGCCGAGTATGAGTGGGTGGAATACCCCACCGCGCTGGGCGACACGAAGTACTACGCCGCCTTGGGCCAAGACGACCGCTACGAGCCCAACCTGCTTCTGGCCGGGCAAGAAAAGGGCCTGTACCGCCGCAGCGAGGAGCCGATACCTTTGGAGGACGCGACGATGATGAAACAGGGACTGGACGCGACAGGCCGGCATTTCATCTACCAGCCAGAGGCCGCTGCCGGGAGGGGTCCCCTGCCCGTCTATTTAAAGAGCGCCGAAAACCGTTACGTGGAGTTCGGCGCACGGAAATTCTACCCGCCGTTTGTGCCAAACACAGGGCCGTGAAGCCTGCGGCGAATGATGGCAGCGGTTGGGCGAGATTCAGCCCTTCCGGGCACAGTCGTCTCTCCAAGCCGGGTCAGTGCTGCCTGCGGTGCGTTTGAATGTAGCCGGCAGTTATGGTGGCAATGCCGACGAGGATCAGCCCTAAGCCGACGGCGGCAAGAAAGACCGTGGGAATGAAGGCCACGCCAACCCCGATGAGGAGAAGGCCGGTGACATACCATGAGGTGCGCTTCTTGACCGGGGAGGCTGTGGGAGTGGGTGTTTGGGAAGAAAGAGTGTTCATCGAATGGATAGGATTGGGGGTTGCGATTAGGGGGTGAGGCTCCGTCCGGCTGGAACGACCAGCCATAAGGTGAAGCCGTGGTGATCCTTTCGTTTCCAAGGAGGGTTCGAAGAGGCGGAAACGTTTGGCCTCACCAAAAACCGCCCTGATCTCCTGCCCCGCCATTTGCCTTGGGCCCGAAGGCGAATGCCCGTGGGGGAGCCCGGCATTCCCGGTCGAGGCCAAAGCCGCTACAAGAAAAATCGTGGTGCCGGGGACACCCAATTGGCTCGTGAAATGCGCTTGGCACCCCCAGAATTCTCCCTTTACTCCCCGGCCCGAACTTCCTCCCACGACACACATGCCCATCGCCCGCGCCCTGCTCTCTGTTTCTGACAAAACCGGCCTTCTCGACTTCGCCAAAGGACTGGCGGCGCTGGGAGTGGAGCTGCTTTCCACAGGAGGCACCTCGAAGCACCTGAAGGATGGCGGCCTGAAGGTCACGGATGTGTCCGACCACACCGGTTTTCCTGAGATGTTTGACGGCCGCGTGAAGACCCTGCACCCGAAGGTCCACGGCGGCCTGCTGCAGCGCCGCGACAACGAGGAGGACAAAAAGAACGCCCAGAAACACGACATCCCCTGCATCGATCTCGTCGTGGTGAATCTCTACCCCTTTGAGCAGACCATCGCCAAGAAAGACGTGACGCTGGAGGAGGCCATCGAGAACATCGACATCGGCGGCCCGTCCATGCTGCGCAGTGCGGCGAAGAACCACCGCTGGGTGACCGTGATCACCGATCCGGCGGATTACACCGTGGTACTGGAGGAGATGAAGGAGAACGCCGGCGACACCACCCTGGGCACGCGCGAGCGCCTGGCCTGCAAGGTTTTCCAGCGCACGGGCGCCTACGATTCCGCCATCGCCGCCTACCTCAACAAGGAGCAGACCACGCAGAAGACCTTCAACCTCAGCCTGCCGCTGTATTCCGAGCTGCGCTACGGCGACAATCCGCACCAGAAGACCTCCCTTTACGGCAACTTCGGCGACTACTTCGTCAAGCTGCACGGCAAGGACCTCAGCTACACCAACGTGCTGGACATCCACGCAGCGGCAGAGATCGCCCTGGAGTTCCGCCGCCCCACCGTGGCCATCCTCAAGCACACCAATCCCTGCGGCGTCGGCTGTGCAGACGAAGACCTGCGCGAGGCCTGGCAAAAGGCTTTTGAGACGGACAAGCAGGCCCCGTTTGGCGGCGTCATCGTGGTGAACCGCAGCATGACGCTGGCCTTGGCCCGCATCATCTCGGAGATCTTCACCGATGTGATCATCGCGCCGGATTTTGATGCCGACGCGCGCGCTTTGCTGCAGAAAAAGAAGAACCTGCGCCTCATCCAGATGCTGCCCGGCGTGGCCGAAGCCCTCACCGAGCCCGTGATCCGCTCCGCCCCTGGCGGCGTGATGGTCATGGACAGCGACTCCCGCGCCCTGGGCCTGGACGATCTGGAATCCAAGGTCAAGACCATCCGCCCGCCAACCCGCGACGAACTGGAAGCCATGCGCTTCGGCTGGCGCGTGGTGAAGCATGTGAAGTCCAACGCCATCGTCTTCGCCACAGGCGACCGCACGCTGGCCATCGGCGCGGGCCAGATGAGCCGCGTGGACTCCTGCCGCATCGCGGTGTGGAAGGCCGGCGAAGCCGGGCTCAGCCTCAAAGGCAGCGTGGTCGCCTCGGACGCCATGTTCCCCTTCCCTGACGGCCTCATCGCCGCTGCGGAAGCCGGAGCCACTGCGGCGATCCAGCCCGGTGGTTCGGTCAAAGACGAGGACGTCATCAAAGCCGCCAACGAGCACAAAATGGCCATGTGCTTCACCGGCGTGCGCCATTTCCTGCACTAGGATTGCGGCGTGAAATAAGTTCGTTACTCGCTGAAAGTGTGTTATTTAAGGCTGTTAGATAGTTAAGTTATCTTAGCTATTTAACAGCTCGGAAGGTGCATAAGTACTCGGACAAATGCCGGGCCTGCTCCATTGCTCATTTCTATTAATGTGATAATTTCCATAAATAATCACTCTGATCAATCTGCGCCTGTCGGAGAATGAAACCCCTTCTCGCCCTCATCGCTTTCCTTTTTGGCATTGCCCCCCAACTTTCGGCCCAGACCGTGGAGCTCATCCACATGCCGCTGGCGAAGCTCAAGGCCAAGGTGGCAAAGGGTGATCCCAAGGCAATGGTGCAACTGGCGTTGCGGTACAGCAACGGCATCGGCGTTGAGGGGAATAACAAACTGAGCAAAACACTTTATGAGCGTGCCGCCAAGGCTGGCTATGGCACGGCGGCAGGTGTGTGCGCCGCCAATGGCTGGGGATGCGCTCAAAACCCACCGCTGGCCTTTTTCCTCCTGGAGAAAGCCAGTCAAACCGGCGATCTCACAGCCATTCGCAATCTGGGGCGTCTTTATCAAGACGGCATCGGCTGCGAGGTGGACAGGCCCCGGGGGTTCGCCTTGTATCTGAAAGCCGCCGTCCCTGGGGATCCCGTCGCGCAGCGTGTTCTGGCGCAGGCCTATCTCTCAGGCAACGGCACCAAGCAGGATCCAGCCAAAGGCGTGCATTTGCTGCTGCCGATTGCAGAAAAGAGCAGCGGTGCGAAATGCCTTCTCGGGCGCTGCTATGATCACGGCACGGGCTGCGAGAAAAACGTGCCTCTCGGCCTCAAGCTCATCACCGAGGCGGCGGAAGCTGGCCACTGGGAGGCGCTGTCGGTGCTGGCGTCGAAATACTACCTGGGCACCGGAGTGGAGAAAAATGTGGCCAAGGCCTATGAACTCAGCCGCAAGGGCGCGGCCATGGGCAGCGGCGACGCCATGCGCTTGCTGGCCATAGGCCATCTCGAAGGAAATGGAGTGGCGAAGAGCTTTGCGAAGTTTGAGGAGTGGATGCTGCAGGCTGCCGAGAACGACGATGGGGCCGACGCCTTGCTTCGTCTGGCCTGGGAGTACGAGGCAGGCAAGGAGGTGGCCCAGGATTACGCCAGGGCGATCCGGTATTATCGAGAGGCTGGGAGACTGGGATCCGGCCGGGCATTCAACAGCGTGGGACTGATCTACGAGCGGGCGCAAGGTGTGGCGCAGGACCTGGAACTGGCCTGCCAGTATTATCAAAAAGCGGCCGCCCTGGGCTATACGCTGGGCCTGGTGAATGTGGGCGTGTGCTATCAGTATGGCAGAGGGGTGGAGCGCGATATCGACAAGGCGAACGAGATTTATACCAAAGCCGTCCAAATGGGGGACAGCATGGCCTGCTACCGTCTGGGCCTCAATCATGAGCAGGGCAGCGGCCTGGAGAAGGATCAGGTGAAGGCCAATGAATATTACCTGAAGGGGGCTGAACTGGGGGACAGCCACTGCATGTGTGCTCTGGGCGATTCCCTGGCCGATGGCACAGGCCTTGCCAAAGATCCGCCCAAGGCGCTGAGCTGGTTTCAGAAGGCTGCTGACAAGGGGGCCGCCCGAGGGCAATGGAAAGTGGGGCGCTGCTACTATGAAGGCTGTGGCGTTCCGCGGGACTACAACAAAGCGGTGGAGTACTTCAGCAAGGCCTGCGCCCAGCGCGACCCTGCCGCCATCAACTCCCTGGCAATCTGCTTTGAAAATGGCCACGGCGTGCCCAAGCAGGTGGGAAAAGCCATCCAGCTCTACCGGCTTGCCGGAGAGATGGGCTACGGCGGTGCCTATTACAACCTGGGCCTTCTTTATGAGTACGGCACTGGCGTGCCGGTGAACGTGGCCAGAGCCATTGAATTTTACAACAAGGCCGGAGATTTGGACGAGGCCTCGGGCTTCTACCGGGCGGCCTTGTTCTATGCGAAAGGCACAGGGGTGCCGACAGACCTGACCACCGCGAATGGCTACTATGCGAAGGCGGCGGCGTTGGGGGACCTTGTTTCTATGAACGAAATGGGCATCTCTTTGCGAGATGGCCGGGGCGTGCCGAAGGACTTGAAGGGTGCCTTTAAATGCTTTCAACAAACTGCCGCCCAAGGTTCCAGCGAGGGGCAGTGGAACCTCGGCAAATGCTACTTCAGCGGTCTCGGCACACCGAAGGATCTGGCCCAGGCGGCCGAGCTTTTTGCTCTGGCCACCCGTCAATCCCATGGCGGAGCCGCCTATGACCTTGCCCTCTGCTATGAGAATGGCTACGGCGTACCGAAGAGCATTCCCAAAGCCCGCCATCTGTATTTGCAGGCGTCGTCGCAGCATCAGGAGAAGGCGCTGCAGAGGTACCACGAACTGGGAAAACTGAGATAGAAAGAGCGGGCGGCTGCGCACCTTGACGCTTTCCGTACCATTTTGCCCCTTGTGCAGACGCCGCTCCCGTCCATGCCTAAGCGCCATGATTTTCGCCTACTACATGCACGACCTCAGCCCGTATGTGATCAAGTTCACGGACAAGATCGCGATCCATTGGTATGGCCTCGCCTACGTGCTGGGCTTCTACCTCACCTACCGGGTGATGTATTTCCTGGCGAAGCGGGGGCTTTCCGAGATCAAGCCGGAGGCGGTGGCGGACTTCATCACGATGGTTTCGCTCTTCGGCCTCGTGCTGGGCGGGCGGCTGGGCTACATGCTGCTGTACAATTTTGACGACTTCATCCATGCGCCGTGGACTTTCTTCCTGCTGAATCAGGGCGGCATGGCCGCCCATGGCGGCATTGCAGGGACGACGCTGTTCTGCGGCTGGTATGCGTGGAAGCACAAGATCTCCTGGGCAGGCATCGGCGACTCCATCGTCTGCGGTGCACCTCTGGGCATCTTTCTCGGCCGCATCGCCAACTTCATCAATGGCGAGCTCTTTGGCCGGGTAACCACCTCCCCTTTGGCGATGAAGTTTCCCACCGAGCTGCTGCATGAGGATTTCGTGAAGCAGGGCGGCAGCGAGGCCTTGCGGGAAGAGGTCTGGCAGAACGGCCTGCAGCACAGCCCGGAAATCATCGCCTACTTCAAAAAGCACAGCGACCGGCTTCCTCCCTTGGAGGACATCCTGCACCCACGACATCCTTCGCAGCTCTATGAGGCCTTGGGCGAAGGCCTGCTGCTCAGCGCCGTCCTCATCTTCCTCCGCCTCCGCTTTCCCCGCCTGCGCCAGGGGATCATCACCGGGCTGTTCTTCATTCTCTACGCCATCGTCCGCATCTCGCTGGAGTTTGTGCGCCAGCCGGACAGCGGCTCGTCCACGATCATGGGCCTGACCAAGGGGCAGTTTTTCTCCACCTTCATGTTCATCGTCGGCGGCGTGTTCATCGCCTACGGCATGATCTGGGGCAAGAGCCCGCCCGGGCTGCCGGTGGCGGCTCCGGCCCCTGAAAAGGCCTGATGCGCCTCTCAGGGACAGATTTTTAACCTTTGCCACACAAATGCCGGACCCTGCGGCGTTAAGCTGGTTGTACACCCCTGCCCCCACGCATGGAAGCCCCCTTTGACTGGAAACAAACCTACAACCAGCTCGCCCCGCAGCTGGTGATGTACGCACGTCAGCTCGTCGCCGCCAAGGCCGACGCAGAAGACGTTGTGCAGCAGGCGTTTGTGCGCTGGTGGCGGCGTTTTCCAGAGGGGGATGCCGCCCATATTCCCCTGCTTTACGCTGCAGTGCGCACCATTGCGCTGGATCAGCGCCGCTCTGACAACCGCCGGGCCAACCGGGAAGCGAAGTCAGACATCGCCGTGTCGGGGGAAAACGCGCCCGTCTTTGACCCCCGCCCCGAGCAGAAAGAGACCGCCGCCATCGTGGAAAAGGCCCTCCAGGCATTGCCCGAAGACCAGCGCGAAGTCGTGACGCTCAAGCTCTGGGGGGATCTCACCTTCAATGAAATCGCCGCCCTGACCGGAGGCTCGATCAACACCATCGCCGGTCGTTACCGCTACGCCCTGCAGGCCCTGCATAAAAAGCTCGCGCACCTGCGTGGCGACCTGCTGGGCGAAACCTCATCTCCCGCCATCAACATCCTACCCTTCACTTCTCCCAGAGAGGCAATGTCATGAACAACGACCTGAACGACACCCAACTCGAAAACCTGCTGCTCGGTCTTGCACCGGCAGCCCCCTCCCCTGCGCTGGCGCAGCGGGTCGATGAGGAACTGAAACTGGACATGAGCTGGCTCAGCACCAGCCGTCGCAAACCCCACCACCAGCCGCGCTGGCTCATGTCGGCAGGCTGGGCCGCCATGGGGGCCGCAGCAGCCATCGCCGTGATGAGCTACCTGCCGCCGCAGCAGCGCGCCGAGGCCTTCGCCTCCACCTCCACTTCCGGCAGCAAGCCCGTCTCACGAGCCGCCACCACCTTGCGTGAGTGGGAGGACAACCAAGACGCCGGCATCCACCGTGGTCGCAGCCAGCTTGCCGAAAAGCGCGCCCTCGTGGTCTCCCGCGAGCTCGGCACGTGGGTTGACCCCCGCTACGGCTCACAGCTGACCATGGACATCCCCAGCCAGCGGCAGCTTTTGATGCCCGTTTCTTACAAGTCCGAGTGAACCAGGGCCCGGCCCTGCCAGCCCCGTCCCCAACCATGAAACTCCACTCCACCCTTCTCATTGCCTGCCTCGGTACCGCACCGTTGTGCGCCCAGCAGGTGGAGCCAAAACCTGAGCCTCCCAAACCCGCCGCAGGAGACGCGGCCCCCGCCGCCCCGGACTCGACCAAGGGTTTCGTGAAACCCGGAGTTCAAACCTCGCCCGCGCCGCCCAGCCGTCGGCCATCGCACCCTCAGCCCGCTCCCAAGCCGAAACAGAAACCGGTGGCCTACATCGGTGTCCTCACGCGGGAAGTACCGCCGGAACTGCGCGCGCAGTTCTCGCTGGCCGAGGGCTTTGGCCTGCTCGTCGGAGATGTGATGCCCGACTCTCCCGCCAAGGCGGCCGGTTTGAAAGTGTACGATGTCCTGGTGAAGTTCGGTGATCAGCAGCTCGTGAACATGGAACAGCTCATGGCGCTGGTACGGGCGAAAAAGAAGGGGGATGTGGTGCAGCTCACGGTCATCACAGGCGGCAAGGAAACCCAGGTGTCGGTCACGCTGGGAGAACACATGGTGGAGGCAACTCCGGAGCACCCCATGCATCATCTGCACAGTGGCTGGGGGCAGCCAGGGGGCATGCACGGCTTCCACGGCGAAGGGCCCCATCGACTTCAAGATCAGGAGAAGGGCATGCACGAGCAGTTTGAACGCCTGCGCGACCTCCAGCAGGAGCTGCGCGAGTATCAGGAGCGCGTTCAGCAATGGTCCAAAGGCGGCAGCGTCGGCCCCATGCCACCCTTGCCCAGACTCCACCTGCCCGGTCATGAATCCCATGATGGAAACCGCCATCACTCAGGACACCAGACCCAGACCGGCATCTCCATCCCGCCCGGCACCAACTTGGAGCGTTTCAATCATTCCCAGTCCCGTACTGCCGCCAATGTCACCCGCCGTGACGACTCCGGCGAATACACCCTCAAGAACGAGAACGGCAAAAAGACTTTCATCGTCCGTCCGCACAACGGCCCGGAGAAGTCATGGCCCGTCAACACCGACGCCGAGCGCCAGGCTGTGCCAGAGGAACTGCGCGACAAGCTGCGCCTGATGGACGGCGCGGGCGGCGGCATCCGCATCGAAATCAATCCTCGCCGGGGCCCGAATCCTCCCGGCACCCCGGCACCTGCCAACAATGGCGGCACGCCTCCCCTGCCCCCGGTCAAAGCAAAGACCACCTCGGCATAGCTTCGAGTTACGATATCGTTTCTGACAGTTCGTGGTATATCCAGCCGCCTGCACAAAAAAGCGGCGACAACTCATTGAGCCATCGCCGCCTGGATGAATGGAACTTTCTGAGCGGTTCCGTGCCTTACTTCGCTGCCAGCGCTTCCTTGATCGCGGTGGTGACTTCCGGGGAGTCTGGCTGCACCTTGGGCTCGAAGCGCTTGAGGATCTTGCCGTCCTTGCCGACGAGGAACTTGCCAAAATTCCACTTCACATCGCCTGGGAATGGCGAGGTCGGGCCGCTGAGCACCTGATAGAGCGGGTCTTTGTTGGGCCCCTTCACCACGACCTTGTCGAACATCGGAAAGGTGACTTTGTACTTCAGGGAGCAAAACTCCTTGATCTGCTCATTGGTGCCGGGCTCCTGCCCGCCGAAGTCGTTGCAGGGAAAACCGAGCACTTCCAGCCCCTCCTTCTTGAACTCCTGGTTCAGTGCTTCGAGCTGCTTGTACTGCGGGGTGTTGCCGCACTTGGAGGCGACGTTCACAATCAGCAGCACCTTGCCCTGATAGGCCTTCAAAGAGGTGTCTTTGCCGTCGATGTCTTTCAGCGGCACATCGTAAACAGACTTGGGAGCGTCAGCCGCGCTGAGAGCAACGGCGAAAAGGAGGGAGGAAGCGAGAGTGAGGAGTTTCATGGGACGACACCAACGCGCCAACCCTCGCACCTCTTTGCAACAATCGCTTCCCCGCGAACATCATCCTTCACCGTCCTAGGACCAGCGTGGCGAGCGGCGGCAGGTCCACGACGATGCTCCAGGGCTGGCCCTGCCAGGGAGTCGGCTGGGCCTGGAAGCCTGCACCTGCGCTGACGCCGGAGCCTGCATAAGCTGGCGCGTCGCTGTTGAGGAGCTCACGGTAGCTGCCAGCTTCGGAGACGCCGACCCTGTAGTCTTTGCGGGTCACCGGGGTGGCATTGACGAGGACGGTCACCTGGTCCCCGTCGGGCGAGGAACGGGTGTAGGCAAAGATGCTGTTGTCGGCATCATTGGCGTCCAGCCAGTGGAAACCGCCGGGTTCGTGGTCCTTGGCGTAGAGCGCGGGACGAGTGGTGTAGAGGTGGTTGAGATCTTTGACGAGCTTTTGCAGGCCGCTGTGCTCCTCGCCCAGGAAGAGATGCCAGTCGAGGCTGCTGTCATGCCGCCACTCATTCCATTGGCCGAATTCACCGCCCATGAAGAGCAGCTTCTTGCCGGGGTGGGTCCACATCCAGGAGAAGAACATGCGCAGGTTGGCGAACTTCTGCCAGCGGTCCCCGGGCATCTTGTTGATGAGCGAGCCTTTGCCATGCACGACTTCATCGTGGCTGAGCACGAGGATGAAGTTTTCATCAAAGGCGTAGATCATGGCGAAGGTGGCCTCGCCATGGTGGTACTTCCGGTGCACGGGGTCCTCGGACATGTAGTGCAGGCTGTCATTCATCCAGCCCATGTTCCACTTGAAGCCGAAACCCAGGCCGCCGGTGCTGACCGGCTTGGAGACGCCGGGCCAGGCGGTGCTTTCCTCGGCAATGATGGTGCTGCCGGGGTGCTTGGCATAGCAGACGGAGTTCAGCTCGCGCATGAAGGCGATGGCCTCCAGGTTCTCGCGGCCGCCTAGATGGTTCGGAATCCACTCACCCGGATTGCGTGAATAGTCGAGGTAAAGCATTGATGCCACAGCATCCACGCGCAATCCGTCGATGTGGAATTGTTCCAGCCAATAGAGGGCGTTGGAGATGAGAAAGTTCTTCACCTCATGGCGACCGTAATTGAAGATGAGCGTGCCCCAGTCCTGATGCTCGCCAAGACGTGGGTCCGCATGCTCATAAAGGGCAGTGCCGTCGAACTTGGCAAGGCCGTGGGAGTCCTTGGGGAAGTGGCCGGGAACCCAGTCAAGAATGACACCGATGCCGGCCTGATGGCAGCGGTCGATGAATTCGCGGAACTCGTCTGGATTGCCAAAGCGGCTGGTGGGCGCATAGTAACCGGTGACTTGGTAGCCCCAGGAGCCGTCAAAGGGATGCTCGGCGATGCCCATGATCTCGATGTGCGTGAACCCGAGATTTTTGACGTAGGGGATGAGATCGTCTGCGAGCTCCTTGTAGGACAGCCAGCGGTTGCCTTCGCTTTCTTTGCGCTTCCACGATCCGAGATGCACCTCGTAGGCGCTCATGGAGGAGTGGTAGAGATCGCACTTGGCGCGGGTCTGCATCCACTCAGTGTCCGACCAGCGGTAGCGCTCCATGTTGAAGACGAGGCTGGAGGTCTGCGTCCCGTGCTGGGCGAAGACGGCGTACGGGTCGCTCTTCAGGCACAGGTACCCGTTGATGTCCAAAATCTCAAATTTGTAGTGCGTCAGCTCCGTGATGCCGGGGATAAAAATCTCCCAGATGCCGGCCTCGATGCGGTTGCGCATCACATTCACACGGCCATCCCAGTGGTTCCAGTCGCCCACGACGGAAACGCGCCGGGCATTGGGTGCCCACACGGCGAACTGGCAGCCGGCGACTCCGTGCACCGTTTTGAGGCGTGCGCCGAGGATCTCCCACAGGCGCTGGTGGGTGCCCTCCCTGAAATAGTACATGTCCTGCTCCCCGAGAAGCAGGCCAAAGGAATAGGGATCGCTGGTGCGTGTGGTCTCACCATCAAAGGGGGTGACTTCGAGCTGGTAGAGCCCCTTGGGAGTGACGGCTTCAAAATAGCCGTCCTTGTGCTGTTTTTCAGCCACCACACGTTCATTGCCAACGATGACGGCCACCTCCTTGGCGTAGGGCTGAACGGTTCGCACGACCTGCCTCCCCTCCCCGCCGTCATGCGCCCCGAGGAAGGCAAATACATTGGGGTGTCGTGCGGCCAGCACGGATTCGATATCGGCTTGGGTAGAATAGGGAGTCATTTGACTCACTCATGGAGCCTTTCCTCCAGAAAGCAACGGCTCTAGCATCTCCTGCACGATTCGAGGCCACGCCAGCCGTGCCATCATGTGCCGCTGCATCTGACGCGTCCGCACGGCGGCATGGGCTTTTATCTTGCGCGCCAAGGCTCTGGGTGAGACGTTGAGCTTGAAGAATGTGGCACCCACCGCCACCTCACGATGTGCGGGTATGTGGGAACAAAACACCGGCACGCCGTGAAGGGCGCCTTCGATCAGGGGCAGGCCGTAGCCTTCCTGGGTACTTGGCAGAAAAAGCACATCTGCCATGTGGTAGAGGCTGCGCACGTCATTGTCATTCAAGGCGCCCTTTTCTCCGAGAAAGCGCACGCGTTTGGACACCCCAAGCTCCTTGGCCAGTTTCTTCAATTCACGAAAATACCTGGCCCCGTCTGACTGATGCGGATCAGGTGCCGCCGTGACGAGATACAAGGCCTCCGGCAGCTCCATCAGAACGCGCAGGCCCAGCTCGATGTTCTTCCGCCGAACGAAGCGTGTGGGCTGCAGCAGCACCAACCCTTCGTGTTCCAGCTTCAGCTCACGCACACGCTCGGTGAGGCCAAGAACAGCGGCTGAGTCGCAGCCATTTGGAATGACATGGATCGGCTCCTGCGTCACCAACGCATAGTCCTGCCGGCGAAACTCTGAGACTGCCACATGGATGGCCTCCGGTACCTGGGCCCACCAGCGCACATCGTGCACCCAGTTGATCCAGCGGATGTCGGGCCGGGAGCGAGTGAGGGCGATGAGCTTCTTTGTCCATGCGAGATCAAAGGGCATGGTGAAGACATTGTGGACGATGACGGCGTCCCAGTCTGCCATGTGCCATTCTCCGCGTGTCAGGATTTCCACCTCATGCCCGAGTTGTCTCAAAGCCGCCGCCTGTTCGCCGATGACGCGTTCCACCCCACCGATGACGGGCGGTTTGGAGAAATGAAGAATGGCGATTAGCATGAATGAGAGTGCAGGCAGTGGAGTTATGGTAATTATAGCTGCCTAAGAAACGAGCGTTATTCCAGTCTGGATTGATTTATTTCGTGAAGGCGGGAAGCGAAATTTAACCGAACTGAACTTTCATAGCAGAAGATCGAGGAGAAGGGTGGACGAGAAAACTGAAGGCTTGGCCTATGGTGGAAAAAAGCTGTGGGAAAACTGCGGACAGTTCACTCACTTTGAGTAAGACAGCCGAACAGTTCAAGAATTCAGATTTTTTACATCCAATCTTAAATTTTAAGGCCTGTGCTCGTATCGAGGCCCCTGGCGGGTTCGCCGCAAATTCTCCTGCCAGCCTCTTCTGGTTCCACGCCTCGCACTTCAACATCCACTTCAAGGGCTTCAATTAACTCTCACAGATGACATGAAATTCGCAGTCATAGTAACGCCGGGCTCCCCACTTAGAAAAACATGTACGCATGTGGCTTGACAGCCATGGGTTTTTTAACCTATGGCTCAAGTGTCATGAAAACGACTACACGCGCTGCCTGGATAGTTCTCTCTCTTGTTGTGATCACTTTGCTCCCGGCCCAGGCCAAGGATGAGGTGCGGATGTCCTACCCTTCGAAGGTCGAAGCCTCGAAGGGAAAAGAGCGCGAGAAGCTTTTCACCCCATGGATGACCACTGAGGCTCTGCGCACCCAGGTCGATGAGAAGCGGGGCAAGGGGGAGCAAATCGTCTTCTTTGAATACAGCGGCAACCAGGCGCGCGCCATATTTGTGAACAAGCTCAAGCTCACCGGCCCGTACTCCCGCTGGATCATGTCCACGGAACAGGCGATGGAGGAGAAGCTTAACAGCGAGATCAAAGGCGGCCTTCAGCCCGCCTTCATCGTCCGCAATACCAGCGGCGGCTATACGATGCTTTTCGTCTCCCCCGGAGACCTCGAAAACGTGCGCAAGGAGCTCAAGGAACTGGGCATCGGAGAGCCCAAACTGAAAAAGTGAGGGGCTGGCAGGACGACTGCTGAACAGCGTGGCTCACACCACGATGTTCACCAGCTTGCCCGGGACGACGATGATCTTCTTGGGGGTCTTGCCTTCCATGAACTCCTGCACGCGAGCGCTGGCGAGGGCGACCTTTTCGATCTCCTCCTTGGTGGCCTGAATAGGCAGGCGGGCTTTGTCGCGCAGCTTGCCATTGACCTGGAAGACGATCTCCACTTCGTCCTCGATGAGGGCGGCGGGATCGTACTTCGGCCAGGAAGCGTCGCTGAGCAGACCGTCCACGGCAAGCGCCGGGAACTTGGACGCGATGCGTTCGTTCAGGTCTTCCGCGAGGTGCGGCGCAAAGGGGCTGAGCACCTTGAGGAAGGTGACAATGGCGGAGACGGGCATGACCTCTTCGGCGGTGAAGGTCTTGGTGCAGATCATCATCTGGCTGATGGCCGTGTTGAAGCTGAGCTTCTCAATGTCCTCGCCGCATTTCTTGATGGTCTCGTGCAGGGCTTTGGTGACCTGCTTGTTGGCAGGCACGTCCTGCAGCGCGGCGGACACGCTCCACACGCCTTCTTCACTGACTTCCATGACAAGACGCCAGACGCGGGCCAGGAAGCGGTACACGCCCTCGACGCCCTTCATGCTCCACGGTTTCACCTGCTCCAGCGGGCCCATGAACATCTCATACAGGCGCAGCGAATCCGCGCCGTACTCGCGCACGACGTCGTCGGGGTTCACCACGTTGCCGCGTGACTTGGACATCTTCTGACCGTCTTCACCCAGGATGAGGCCCTGGTTCACCAGACGCTGGAACGGTTCCGGCGTGCTGACGTAGCCGAGGTCAAACAGCACCTTGTGCCAGAAACGCGCATACAGCAGGTGCAGCACGGCGTGCTCGGTGCCGCCGACGTAGAGATCCACTCCGCCGGGTTTGCCGCCGCCCATCCAGTATTTCTCAGCGTCTACGCCGACAAAGCGCTCGCTGTTCTGCGCATCGCAGTAGCGCAGGTAGTACCAGCAGGAGCCCGCCCACTGCGGCATGGTGTTGAGTTCACGCGTGGCCGTGTCGGAGTAGCGCACCCAGTCGGTGGCTTTGGAAAGAGGAGGCTCGGGCGTGCCAGTGGGCTTGAAGTCTTCCAGCGTCGGCGGCTGCAGCGGCAGTTCGCTTTCAGGAATGCTGCGGTGCAGGCCATCTTCCCACACGATGGGGAAGGGCTCGCCCCAGTAACGCTGGCGGCTGAAGAGCCAGTCGCGCAGCTTGAAATTGACGGTGCCTTTGCCCAGACCTTTTTCTTCGAGCCAGGCGGCGATCTTCTTTTTGGCCTCAGGGGTGGCGAGACCATCGAGGAATCCGGAGTTCACGGCGGTGCCATGATCGGTGAAGCCCTGCCAATCCTTGCCTTCGGGTGGCTGCACCACCTGCTTGACCGGCAGCTCAAACTTCTGCGCGAATTCAAAGTCACGCTCGTCATGCGCAGGCACGGCCATGATGGCGCCGGTGCCGTAGCCCATGAGGACGTAGTCGGCGGTCCAGATGGGGATCTGCTCGTTGTTGACGGGATTGATCGCGTACGCGCCGGTGAAGACGCCGGACTTTTCCTTGGCGAGTTCGGTGCGCTCCATGTCGCTCTTGCGACCGGCTTTCTCACGATACTCCTCCACGGCGGTGGCCTGCTCCTCGGTGACCAGAACGTCCACCAGACGATGTTCAGGGGCGAGCACCATGTAGGTGGCACCAAACAGCGTATCGGGACGCGTGGTGAAAACGGTGATCGTCTCATCGCTTCCGGCCACCTTGAACTTCACCTCGGCGCCCTCGCTGCGGCCGATCCAGTTGCGCTGATGCAGCTTGATGCTCTCCGGCCAGTCGAGGCCGTCGAGTTCATCGATCAAACGCTGGGCATACGATGTGATGCGCAGCATCCACTGACGCATGGGGCGGCGCTCCACGGGGAATCCGCCGACTTCGCTTTTGCCATCCACGACTTCTTCATTGGCCAGCACGGTGCCGAGCTCCGGGCACCAGTTCACAGGCGCGGAGGAAACGTAGGCCAGACGCTTGGCGTCAATCTCTTCGCGGCTCAGGCCCTTGGCTTCGAGTTCGCTGATGGGGTGCGCTTTGCCGTCCTCACCCACATACGAATTGTACAGTTTCAGGAAGATCCACTGCGTCCATTTGAAGTAGCCGGGGTCGGTGGTGTTCACCTCACGGTCCCAGTCGTATGCAAAGCCGAGACGCTTCAGCTGACCGCGAAAGCCTTCGATGTTTTTCTCCGTCGTCGCACGCGGATGCTGGCCGGTCTTGATGGCATATTGTTCCGCAGGCAGGCCAAAGGCATCCCAGCCCATGGGGTGCAGCACATTGAAGCCGGACATCTTCTTGAAGCGGCCGATGATGTCCGTGGCGGTGTAGCCTTCCGGATGGCCGACGTGCAGGCCCGCGCCGCTGGGATACGGGAACATGTCGAGCACGAAGTACTTTGGCTTCGAGGCATCGAAGTCGGCATCGCCGGGGTTCGGCGTGCGGAAGGCCTTCCTGGCCTCCCACACATCCTGCCACTTGGGTTCAAACTCAGAGAATGGAAAGGCTTTGCGCTGCTCGCTGCTCATAGGGGGCGCGAAACAAGGCGAGGGTCGGAGATAGGTCAAGCTGGCTTCACCATCATGAACAACGTCATCTGCACACATGCCCGCCGACAAGGCTGCCAATGTCAGAAACTACCTACTGGACTTCTGCTGCGCTACACACAGGCACCGAGTGCGGCGGACCCGAAAGCCCGTGCACCTTGTGCCATGATAGCTTTAGGCCATGCGGCCGCAGCACTGCTTGTACTTCTTGCCGCTGCCACAAGGACATGGGTCGTTGCGACCGATGTTTGTGGCGGTTTTGGGCTTGGGTTTCGCGGCGCTGCTTGGAAGAATGAGACGAGGGCCGTCGCGTCCCGGATTGGGGGCTGCCTCGGGTTTCTCCTCTTCCTCTTCTTCCTCACGGCGCTGGGGCGCTTCGTTTTCACCGCCCTGAAGAGCCATCTGGGCCAGGAACTGCTCAAACGCGGCGAGCTGCTGAGTGCTGCGGAAGAGGTTGCCGAGGACTTCGCCGTTGATGTTGTTCATCAGTTCCGCGAAGATCGTGAAGGCCTCCTGCTTGAACTCGATGAGGGGATCTTTCTGGCCGTAGGTGCGCAGACCCACGCCTTCTTTCAGCGCATCCAGCGCATACAGGTGCTCCTGCCACAGGCGGTCGATGGCGTTGAGGAGGATCATCTTCTCGATCTCCTGCAGGGCGGTCGGATTGGCGTTGCCCACCTTCACCTCGTAGGCGCCGAGGATCTTGTCCTTCAGGTAGGCGGACTTGGCTTCAAAATCGAGCTTCTTGAAGTCATCATCCAGCGTCCGCAGGCCAATCGGGAAGGTCATGTTCACCCACGCGAGCAGACCTTCATAATCGGCCACGTCATCTCCCTTGATGTCCTTCGGCACAAAGGCGCCGAGGCGTTCGGTGACGCCCTTTTCCACGGCCTCGTTGATGAGGATGCGGGTGTCGTTGCTGTTGAGCACGTCGTTGCGCCATTCATAGACGACTTCGCGCTGCTGGTTCATGACGTCATCGTATTCGAGGACGCGCTTGCGCCAGACGTAGTTGCGCTGCTCCACGCGCTTCTGCGCGGTTTCCACGGAGCGGTTAAGCCAAGGGTGCTGGAGTTCCTCACCCTCCTTCATGCCAAAGCGTTCCATCATCTTCGTCATGCGCTCGGCGGCACCGAAATTGCGCATGAGGTCGTCTTCAAAGCTGAGGAAGAACTTGCTCTCGCCGGGGTCTCCCTGACGGGCGGAACGTCCGCGCAGCTGCCGGTCCACGCGGCGGCTTTCATGGCGCTCGGTGGCCAGCACGAAGAGGCCGCCGAGTTCGGAGACGCCTTCACCCAGTTTGATGTCCGTACCACGACCGGCCATGTTGGTGGAAATGGTCACCGCGCCGCGATGTCCGGCACGGGCGACGATTTCAGCCTCCTGGCGGTGATACTTCGCATTGAGCACGTTGTGCGTGATCTTCTTCAGCTTGAGCATGCGCGAGACCATTTCCGAGGCTTCGACGCTGGCGGTGCCGACGAGGATCGGCTGCCCCTTGGCGTTGAGCTCCTGGATCAGCTCGATCACGGCGGCGAATTTTTCACGGCGTGTCTTGTAGATGCTGTCGTTGTGATCCTTGCGCTTCACCGGACGGTTCGTCGGGATGGTGAGCACATCGAGATTGTAGATGTCGTGGAACTCGGCGGCGTCGGTCTCGGCCGTACCGGTCATGCCGCCCAGCTTTTGGTAAAGGCGGAAGTAGTTCTGAATGGTGATGGTGGCGAGCGTCTGGGTCTCGGCGTCGATCTGCACGCCTTCCTTCGCTTCCACGGCCTGGTGCAGGCCGTCGCTCCAGCGGCGTCCGGCCATCTTACGACCGGTCTGCGCATCGACGATGACGACCTTGTTGTCTTCCACCACGTATTCGACGTCCTTCTCATAGAGGCAGAAGGCACGCAAAAGCTGGCTGATCTGGTGGATGCGCTGCCCCTGATGGGAAAGACGGTCCTGCATCTCCGTCTTCTTGCGGGCGCGGGCCTCTTCGGAGAGCGTCATGTCGCCGTCGATTTCCGAGTACACCGTGGCGATGTCCGGCAGCACGAAAGCGTCCGGCTCGTCGGGGCTGAGGAAGTTGCGACCCATCTCGGTGAGATCGGCGTCGTGGGATTTTTCCTCGATGAAGTAGTACAGCTCTTCCTTGAGCTTGAAGAATTCCACCTTCTGCGTGTCGGCGTAGAGCGAGAGCTCGGCCTTCTCCATGGCGCGGCGGAGTTCGGGCTCCTCCATGCAGCGTGTCAGGGCCCGGTTCTTGGGCTGGCCCATCTGCACTTGGAAGAGTTTCAAACCTGCCTGCTCCAGCTCACCGGCTGCGGCGGCTTCCTTGGCCTCCGTGATGAGGCGATTGCAAAGCGTGTTCTGGCGGCGCACAAGCTGATCCACGAGGGGCTTGTAACGCTCATACTGATGATTGCTCTCCGCAGCCATGACGGGGCCGCTGATGATCAAAGGCGTGCGCGCTTCATCGATGAGGACGGAGTCCACTTCGTCCACGATGGCGAAGTAATGCCCACGCTGCACCTGCTGCTCCTTGCTGGAAGCCATGCCGTTGTCGCGCAGGTAGTCGAAGCCGAACTCGCTGTTCGTTCCATACGTGATGTCGGCCTGATACTGGTCGCGGCGCAGGTGGCTTGGCTGGTCGTTCTGAATGCAGCCGACCGTGAGGCCGAGATACTTATAAAGGCTGCCCATCCACTCGCTATCACGACGTGCGAGGTAGTCATTCACCGTGATGACGTGCACCCCGCGTCCGGTGAGCGCGTTCAGGTACACTGGCAGCGTACCGACCAGCGTCTTCCCTTCCCCGGTCGCCATTTCAGCGATCATCCCGCGATGCAGCGCCACACCACCGACCAGCTGCACGTCGAAGTGCACCATGTTCCAGCCCAGCGGCTGGTCGCAGACGATGATCTCGCGTCCGCACATGCGGCGGGCGGCGTTTTTCACCACAGCATAGGCTTCCGGGAGGATGTCATTGAGCATCTTCGCCTCGATGGCGGCGAAATCGGGCTGGATGGCGTTCCAGGCCTCACGCGCACGGTCGATGCGGGCCTTCTTGTCATCAAGGGCCGCGCCTTTCCAGGCTGCGCTGGCGAGATAATCATTTTCGAGTGCAGGAAAATGCGGCTTCAGCGCGATGAAATATTTCTCCACCGCTTCCAAGCAGGCGTCCACGGCAGATTCATCCGCGATGCGCAGGCTCACCCCGCCGAGGAATGGCGGCGTGTGAAAGGCACGGAACTGCGCCTGCCATTTCTGGGTGCGTTCCCGCAGCGCTTCCTCCGGTTCATTTTGAAGCTGGGCTTCGATGCGGTTGATCTCGGCCACCACGGGCATGAGCTTGCGCACGGTACGCTGGTTCTTGGTGCCGATGATTTTTTTGATGATCCAGTTGAACATGGGAAATGAAGATACGCCGCCCGGCTCACATTGGCCGGGTCGGGGGGGAGGCCGAATGTGGCGGATGTCAGCCAACGCGCAAGGACTCAAACAGCCTGTCTCGCCGGAGTCGTCCGAAAGACAAGCTCCTTCACCCGGCGCGGAATCATGGCACTTTTCACCACTTCAGGCTTCACGCTGCGCAGGAAATCGAGCAAAATCACCGGTGATTCCACGATCATCCGCTCGATCTGGTCGCGCCGGTGCGTCCAGCGCGAGTTGCGGTGCAGGTAGTCGAGATCGGCGAGGATTTCATCGACATCTCCCTCGCTGAAACCAGCGAGCTGAAACGCATAGGGGTCGTAAAGAGGCATGGCGATGTGCGGTGAGAACGGCGCAGATGAAATCGAGAATGAGTGATCCGACAAGCGCTTCCCTATTCAATTTTCTGGCAACGAAAATAATTGCCAGCAGTTGAAATGTAGCTTTTCGCCGCGCTTCACGTTTAACTGGCATCTCATGCCCCGCATCCTCTGGCAAAACACGGACATCACCTGGCTCTCCGCCCTGGTGGTGCTTCTTGTCATCGGTCTGCTCTGGCTCGGGTATCGCCGCTCTCCGCTGCGCGGCTGGCGGAAATTCGCGGCCATGTCCTGCAAGCTCGCCGCCCTTGCCCTGCTGGCGCTCTGCCTGCTCGATCCCCTCTGGACTCAGCAGCAGCCGAAGAAGGGTGAAAACGAAGTCATCGTGCTGGTGGATACCAGCGCCTCGCTCGACACGGCCGAAAAACCGGGTGAAGCTACCCGCGCGGCCCAAGTGACCGCCGCGCTGAACTCCGGCTCTCAGGATGCCGCGTGGATCAAGGCCTTGGGCGAGGACTTCCGCCTGCGCCTCATGACCGTGGGCGCGCAGACCCAAAGTGTGCCCCATTTCCGCGCCCTGAAGTTTGACGGCTCCCGCTCCGATCTCTGCCGCACGCTCATGACCCTGCGCAGCGGCGGCACGAATCTGGCTGCTGTGGTATTAATAAGCGATGGCAACGCCACCGATGCCTCCACCTGGAAAGCGGAGGCCAAGGGCGCGCCCATTTTCACCGTGCTGGCTGGAAAGGATGCCCCTACCCCGGATCTGGCGATCCTTGATGCCACGGTGGCGACGAGTCCCTTTGAAGACGCGCCCATCACCATCACCTCCCGCGTGTCTGCCCAGGGGCTCAATGGCAAACAGGCCACGCTTTCCGCGCTCGATGAGCAGGGCAAAGCCATCGTGACCGAAAAAGTCACCTTTAATGGCAGTTCGCCGCAGACCGTGCGCCTGCGCATTCCGGTGGCCAAGCCCGGCGTGTCTTTCCACAAGCTCGAACTCAAGGGCGAAGGCGTCAGCGAAGCCACCCTGGCAAACAACACACGCCTATTAGAGGCGGATCGCGGCTCCGGCCCCTACCGCGTGCTCTACATCGCCGGCAGGCCGAACTGGGAGTACAAATTCCTGCGCCGCGCCATCGCCGCAGATGACGACATCCAGATGCCCAGCCTCGTGCGCATCGCCAAACGAGAGCCCAAGTTTGAATGGCGCGGTCATGCCGGAGAAAGCGCGAATCCGCTGTTTCGTGGCTTTGGCGCGAAGGAAGGCGAAGAAGCGCAGCGCTATGACCAGCCCGTGCTCATCCGCCTCGGCACGCGCGATGCCAAGGAACTCAGCGACGGCTTCCCCAAGGCTGCTGAAGATTTGTTCAGCGAGTATCGCGCCATCATCATTGATGATCTCGAAGCCGGCTTCTTCACGCAGGAGCAGATGCACCTGATCCAGCGCTTCGTCAGCGAGCGCGGCGGCGCGCTGCTCATGCTCGGCGGTCAGGAGTGCTATCAGGCGGGCGGCTACGATCACACGCCCATCGGCAGCATGCTGCCGGTGTATCTGGACCGCACAACCACCACGGGCCCCATGCTGGATGCGCGCCTCAACTTCACCCGCGAAGGCTGGCTGGAATCCTGGATGCGGCTGCGCACAGATCGCGAAGAAGAGGAAAAGCGCCTCTCGGCGATGCCTTCCTTCTATTCCATCAATCAAACCTTCGCCATCAAACCCGGTGCCAGCATTCTGGCCACGGTGTCCGATTCAGCGCAAACCACCCTGCCCGCCATCGTGTCCCAGCGTTTCGGTGAAGGCCGCGTGGGGAGCGTGCTGGTCGCGGATCTGTGGCGCTGGGGCATGAACGATGCGGATTCACGCAAGGACATGGAGCGCGCCTGGCGCCAGCTCATGCGCTGGCTCGTGGTGGATGTGGCTGACAGCATCTCCTTATCCGCTGAAACCGATCCCGCCGACCGCGAACGCGTAAAGCTCTCCGTGCGCGTGCGTGACAGCGCCTTCAAGCCCCATGGCGATGCGCTGGTGAAGATCGAAGTCACGCAGCCGGACGGCAAAAAATCCCAGCTCTTCGCCGAGCCCAGCCTGAAGGAAGCCGGACTCTTTGAAACCGAGTTCTTCTCCGCCAGTTCCGGCAACTACCGCGCCACAGCCACGGTGGAGGACATGGAAAAACATACCCAGCTCGGCATCAAGACCACCGGCTGGGCCTACGGCCCGCAGGCCGAAGAATTCAGCCGCCTCGCAGCTGATCGCGCCTTTCTGCAACGTATCGCCACAGAGACGAACGGCCAGATGCTCGCCCTGGACGAGATTACCAAAGTGCCGGAGTTGCTGAAGAACATCCGCGTGCCGGTGGAGGTCACGCTTTCCACCCCGCTGTGGCATACGCCGTGGATCTTCCTGGCCCTGCTGGTCCTCATCGGCACCGAATGGTTTTTGCGCAGAAAAGGAGGCATGGCATGATCCCCAAAGTACTCGCGGGCTTCAGCCCGCTCCGGCGTGTTATGACGACAACCTCACGCAACCTGCTGCGGCGCTTCCAGAGCGAGCTAAAGCTCGCGAGTACTTTCCTGCTGCTCCTGCTCGCCCCCCTTCTCCACGCCGCCCCGCGTGAGCTCGATGTGGTCATCGTCCTCGGCGCTCCGGGCACCGAAGAGTACGGCAAGAAATTCAAAACGCAGGTGGATGCCTGGACCAACGCCTGCAAAAAGGCGGGCATCACCCCAGCAGTCATCCGCGGCGAAAAGACCACCGGAGAACTCGAAAGTCGCCTCACCGCCTCCGATCCCACCCACTCCCTGTGGCTCGTCCTCATCGGCCACGGCACCTTTGACGGACGTGAAGCCAAGTTCAGCGCGGAAGGCCCGGACTTTGATGCCAAACAACTCGCTGGCTGGATCAAGCCCCTCAAGCAGGAGGTCGCCGTGGTCCACACCGCCTCGGCCAGCGGCGGCTTTTTGAAACCGCTCTCTGGCAAAAACCGCATCATCATCACTTCCACCAAGAGCCCGGACGAAGTCTTCTACGCACGCTTCGGCGAATACTTTGCCGATGCCATCGGCGGGCTGCCTGAGGCGGATCTCGATCAAGACAAGCAGGTGTCCCTGCTGGAAGCCTTCCGTCACGCCAGCAAAGCCGCCGCGACCTTCTATGAAAATGACGGCCGTCTCGCCACCGAGCATGCCGTGATCGAAGACAACGACGACGGCATCGGCACCCGCAGTGAAGTCTTCGGCTCAGACGCCCCCGTTCCCGCCGGCATGGCCGTCGATGGCGAGCGTGCCGCACAGATGGTCCTTGTCTTGAGCGAGGAAGAGCAGCAGCTCACCGATGCCCAGCGCAGCACGCGGGATGCGCTGGAACGCGAATTGAAGACCTTGAAGGAGCAGCGTGCGAAGCTCAAGGAAGACGATTATTATTCGAAGCTCGAATCACTGCTGCGCAAGCTGGGTGAGGTTTACGAGAAGAAGTCGTGATCGTTAAAGTTCATCTTTCTCCATCGAACCCAGAGGAACACGAACCAGGGCACATGGCTTTGACTTGGCATGAAGAAGCTGATTCAACTTTTCGAGGGTTCGTTTTCCGAGTGGAAGATTTGCCGCATGAATTTCAAGATCCAGGCAAATGGAGAGACTATCTGTTTGCAAACACGGTTCTGGGATATGTCATCGAGGACATCGGCATGAGGGACAAGGCAGAACGAAATGATGGAGAACTGCTCGAACATAGCTGGCCTGCTGATGACACGCAGATGGCAAAGCTCCAGCGCATCTGCAAAGAAGGCCCCCACGGAACCTACAGCTTTAACCCGGACGACCATCCGGGAGCACACAATTGTGTGACCTGGGTGACAAGCAGCGTCAATGAAGCCTTGGGAGAGGTGTTGCCAAAAGTCCGACAAGGACGTATCAAGTTGATGGCGGAAATTCTTCGCGAACGTCTGAAACCGAGTATCACATCATGAGCAAAACAATCCAGGGCTTTCGCGAGAAGGACTACGGCATGTTCATCGACCTGACGGATGCGATGAGCAGCGTGAGTGTTGACCGGAAAACCGGCAATCTGGTCTTGCAGGAAGGAACAGGTGAGGACCGGTTTAACGGTGCTTTGATCACGTCTGATTTTTGTCATGGTTTCACGCTTAGCGCGACCCCTGAAGGCACCTGGGTGGTTGCCCTGAGATTTGGCGACCTAAAATCTCATGTGCTGGGCACCACCGATGATGAGGCCGGAGCGCTGCAATGGCTGAAAAAGGCATGGGATGTGATTCGGTCAAACCAAACCACCGAACAGTCCACTGAGATCATATTTGCTTCCTCACCTGCGAGTACGGTTGGGGACCATCTCTTGCAGCCACATTGAAAGACCTCGTCTTTCGTCACGGATCATCCCTCCCCGCCACAAAATCCCGAAATGCCTGCGCCACGCGCTGCGTCACGGGACCCTCAACTCCAGGCATGGGCCGCTGATCAACACGCGCCAGCGGATGCACATCCCGCGTGCTTGAGGTGAGAAAAGCTTCCTCGCAGGTATGCAGGGCTTCGATGGGCAGCGTGACTTCCTCCACGGCAATGCCAGCAGCGGCGCAGGCCTCCAGCACCAGACCACGCGTGATGCCTGCCAGACAGCCGGAGCTCAGCGGCGGGGTTTTCACCACGCTTGCGCTGACGATGAAGATGTTTGTGCCCGTGCCTTCGCAAAGTTCATCACGGGTGTTGGCAAAGATCGCCTCCCCCGCCCCTTCCCCGTGGGCAAGCGCTAGGGCGCGGACGTTGTCACCATACGAAGTGGATTTGATGCCAGCGAGTGCGCTGCGCTCATTGCGGGTCCAGGGCACGGTCATCACGGTATCGGTGGGTGGCCAGGGCTTGAGAGGTGTCGCGGCCACGATCATCGTTGGCGGTGCCTCGCCACGATCTGATCCCAGCGGGCCGTCACCACTCGTCAGCGTGACACGGATGCGCGCATCGGCGAGATCATTCGCCTGCATCGTCGCCTGCATCGCATTCAGATAAGTTTCAAACTCGGGCGGCACGATGTTCATGGCCTGGCATGAAGCCACCAGCCGGCGCCAGTGCCGCGTGGGCGTGAAGGGTTTGCCGTTGCGAGCCACCAGCGTTTCAAACACACCATCACCTACCAGAAAGCCATGATCGAAGGGAGAGATGCGGGCTTCAGAAGTGCTGACGATCCGGCCGTTGATCCAAGTATGGGAGGGAAGATTCACATCCTCAGCATGGCTTTAAAAAAAACATTCTCAACACATGCACTTTGCACTTGCAGGATCTTTTTCATGCGCCAGAATCTCGCCCTCAAACTTTCCGGATCGAACCGAAAACGAACCGGAAAATTTGCGGGTGTAGCTCAGTGGTAGAGCACTTCCTTGCCAAGGAAGATGTCGCGCGTTCGAATCGCGTCACCCGCTCCATCAATCTCCGAAAGATTGATGGCACCAAGCAACCTTGGCCTTTTAAGGCTTCGATTGGTGCCCCGGCAACCTCCCTCCTCACGATTGTACATTCATGTTTGTCTGGACCAAACTCACAGCTTCACGTTCGGCTGACACCTGGGAAGAACGTTTCGCTGGCAACCCTGACGGCACTCTCGTCACCACCAGTTTTCCAGGCCGCAAAATGGTCCGCCTGGAATTTTACTGCGAGTCGCAGGCCCCGGCCAAAAATGTGCAAAAGCAGTACGGGGGTGAAGTGCGTCATTTGAAGACCCAGAACTGGGCCGCCCATTCATCCCAGACCCCGCCCCCGGTGAAGGTGCGGGATAAATTCGTGATCTGCACCGCCAAGACGCAGGCCGAACTCAAACAGGCCCGCACCAAGTTTCCTAACCGCGAAATCATCGCCGTGCCGGCGGACATGGCCTTTGGCACCGGCCATCACGCCACCACCGCCACCGTTCTGCGTCTCCTCGTCGATGCCGCAGAGGAACGCCAGGCCGCCGGACAAAAGTGGAGCATGGCAGACCTCGGCTGCGGCAGCGGCATCCTCGCCATCGCCGCCGACAAGCTCGGCGCCTCCCGCGTCTGGGGCTGCGACTTCGATCCCGCAGCCGTGAAAATCTCGCAGGAAAATGCGGTGCGCAACAACACCCCGAAGGTGCGCTTCACCCGCGTGGATGTGCTCAAATGGGAGCCGAAGCAGACCTGGGACGTCGTCGCCGCCAACATCTTCTTCGACATCTTGGAGTCAGCCTTTCCGCAGATGGTTCGCTCCGTCGCCCCCGGTGGCGTCTTGATGCTGTCCGGCATTCTCAAGTCTCAGGCCAAGGACTGCCTTGCCGCAGGCAAGCGCGCAGGCTTTGTGCTGCAAAAAGTGGTGACCAAAGGCAAATGGGTGACCGCTTTGGGCACCGTGAAAAAAGGCTGAGCTGGCGCGGGTCCTGCGGGGTGGCGGGGGTGACATCCATTGTCGTCCACGCCGCCACAACATCGCGCACTTAATTCTTGAAGTCGGAAGCCTGGATGATTTATTATCAACAGATTCAAGCAAGCCGACCATGCTTTTCGATCCCGCTTCCTCATCTGGCGGGGCTGGGTCCTCCAGTCCGCAGAAAAAGCGTGGCCTTCTCAAGAAGGCGCAGACTGAGGGAAACCGCATCGGACTGCTCCCCACCGAAGGCTGGCGCAAGCGCAATTTCCAGTTCCTCAATGAGGTGCTCATCCCCACCCTGCTGGCCCCCCGTCAGCCCGGCGAGGATTTCGGGCTCCTCCCCGTAGCCACTTCCGCAGAGATCGCCGTGACGTGGCTCGGCCATGCCGGTTTCTTCTGCCAGATCGGCGGGATCAACATCGCCATTGATCCCAACTGGGCGCTCTGGCACGGCCCGGTGAAGCGCGTCCGCCACCCCAGCGTCTGGGCGCATGACCTCCCCCACATCGATCTCGTCCTCGTCACGCACGCCCACTACGACCACCTGCACCTGCCCAGCCTGCGCAAGCTCGCCGCCGCCCAACCCATCATCGTTCCTCAAGGTGTCGGCAAAGTGGTTAAAAACTGCGGTTTCGGACACATCGTGGAGCTGAAAACCTGGCAGAGCGCCACCTTTCGGGACCTGCGCATCACTCTTACCCCGGCGAAGCATTGGGGCGCACGGAATATTCATGACACGCACCGGCAGTTTGGCGGCTACCTCATCAAATCACCCGAGCGCTGCCTCTTCCACTGCGGCGACAGTGCCATGTTTGACGGCTTTCAGGAGATCGGCAAACGCGCCAGAATCGACCTCGCGCTCATGCCCATCGGCGCCTACGACGCCCCCAGCGGACGCCAGGTGCACATGAACCCGGAGGAAGCCCTGGACGCGTTTCAAATGATGGGTGCCCAGTCCATGATCCCCATGCATCACGACACCTTCCCCCTCGGCGGAGAGCCTCTCCGTGAGCCTGCCGAGCGTCTGGTCAAAGCAGCCCTCGCACGGCAGCTGGAATCCCGCGTGCGCCTGCTGCGCGAAGGTGAATCAGCCATCTATTAGTGTGCGCCCGCTGCTGACCCTCGTCGCCGCTGTCTCGGCAGACGGATTCATCTCCACCGGCCAAGGCGTGCCTTGGAACATTCCCCGGGACAAAGCCTTCTTTCGCCGCATCACCTCCGGCCAGTGGCTGCTGCTCGGCCGCCGCACCTTTGAGGAAATGATCGGCTGGTTTGAAGACCGCCGCCCCTTGGTGCTGACACGCAGCCCCGTTTATGTGCCGTCCGTGGGCGAAGTCGTGGCCAGCGTGGCAGAAGCCCTGCAAGTCGCCGCAGCGGGCGGTGCGGGGGAATTGTTTGTCTGCGGTGGTGGCGAGACCTACGCCGCCTCCATGCCGCTGGCAGACCGGCTGATTTTGACCCATGTGGACTCCAGCCTCGGCCACGGCGTCCCCTTCCCCCCAGTGAATCCCGACGAATGGCTGCAAACCTCTTTGGAAACCTTCCCAGCCGATGCCACTCACGCCTGGGAGATCAGCTTTGCCACCTACGAACGCATCAGGCAGCCAGCCCCTCCTAGGTAAGCGTGGATTATAATAATTTCAAGATGAGCAAAATCCCCTTTGGGTGTATCTAAGCCCTGCAGATGAAGCTTCCACCTCAGTTCCACCCGCGCTCCGCCGCAGCGCTGCTCACAGCAGCCTTGCTATGCGCAGGCTGCTCGTCCAGCCTGAAAACCGCAGCGACTTCTGACAAGACCCAGGCCGGTGCGAAAGACATCTCGCTGGTCAAGTCTCCCACGGATCTGAGCTTCCTGCTTAGCATGAGTTTCGTGGAGGCCAAGAGCATCTCCACGCAGCAGCTTGAATTCCCGCCTTATCTCAAGATCGCCGCAGACTCCATTCAAGTCTTCAAGTACTCGGCCGATGGCAAGCCGCTCAAGGCCCGCGCCCGCGGCAAGGTCTTCATCGAAATGGATTTCAATGAGCCAGCCAAAGCGCTCTGCCAGGAAGCCTTCATCACTGAGGATGAAATCATCCTGCGCGGCAGCCCCATTCTGCAGCGCGGCGGCAGCATGGTCGAAGGTCTCGACGAGAGCACCATCTTCTATCTCTTTGGCACTTCGCTGCGCGTCATCGGACTGCACAAGGTGAACAACCAGAGCCAGATCGCCTCCATGATGCCGACCCTCGGCACTTGGGCCGCAGGCCCCAATCCGCTGCTGCCACCACTCACCGAGAGCGCCGTCCCCTCCAGCATCCGCGACTCCATGCAGCGCGCCGCCGAGGCCGAAATGCTGCACCAAAAAACCCGCGAACTCTACGGCCCCGCCGATGCCCCTCCGGCCACACCGGCACCCGCTCAGCCAGAAAAAGGCGCGGACAAAGCCAAGTCCCCTCCACCTCCACCCGCGACCACCAAGAAACCCGTGGTGGAAATCCGCCGAGCCGTCCCGAACAAGCCCTCCATCTGGAGCCGCTTCAAGACGGACAAGAGCCGGGCGTGAGCAGAACGATTACAACGGAGCGCATTCCCGTCGTAGGATGGGTGTGGCGACAGCCCGCCCGTCCATCAGCGTATGATGACGCCGTATGAATTGGCACTCTCCAGAGTCGGGCGGTTTGGCGAAGGAAGTCCATTCCGCATGAGAAGTCTCTGCGCGCCAACCACACCCACCCTACGACCGGAGATCTCACCCCACGATCGCCTGCGGCACACGTCCGTGCACATCCGTCAGACGGTAATCACGTCCGGCATACCGATACGTCAGCTTCTCGTGGTCCATGCCCAGCAGGTGCAGGATCGTCGCATGCACGTCGTGCACGTGCATCTTGTCCACCGCCGCTTTGAATCCAAACTCATCGCTCTCCCCGTAGGCCGTGCCACCGCGCACGCCACCACCGGCAAAAAACATGGAGAAGCCGTGCGGATTGTGATCCCGCCCGTTGCCGTTCTCACTCACCGGCGTGCGGCCAAATTCACCGCCCCACACAATCAGCGTGTCCTCCAGCATCCCACGCTGCTTGAGATCTCCAATCAGCGCCGCGATGGGCCGGTCGATGTCCGCCGCCAGCTTCCGCGTCTGCTCATCATGCTTCGAGTGCGTGTCCCAGGGCTGGCCGTTGCCGTAGTAGAGCTGCACGTAGCGCACGCCGCGTTCCACCAACCGCCGCGCCATTAGGCAGCCATTGGAAAAATGGCTCGTCCCATACATCTCGCGCACCTTGGGCGGCTCCAGATTCACATCAAACGCATCCGTCGCCGCCGACTGCATGCGGTAAGCCGTTTCCATCGCCTGAATGCGCCCATTCAGCGCCACATCCGCCCCGCCACGCGCCGCCAGATGCTCTGCATTCAGCGCCTGCATCAGGTCGATCTGCCTGCGCTGCTCCGCCTTCCCCAGCTTCTCATTCGTCAGCCATGGGATCATCTTTTGCGGCTCCAGGTTGGAGTGATTGATGTACACTCCCTGATGCTGCGCCGGCAAAAACGCACTCGTCCACAGCACCGAAAACCGCACCGGCTTGCCCGGGCACAAAACCACAAACGACGGCAGATTCGCGTTCTCATTGCCCAGGCCGTAGCTCAGCCACGAGCCCATGCTCGGCACACGCTCCGTCATTGTGCCATTGTTCATCAGCAGCAGCGCCGGGCCATGATTTGGATTGTCCGTGTGGCAGGATCTCAGCACGCACAGCTCATCCGCATGCTGCGCCAGATTCGGCAGCAGTTCGCTGATCTCCAGCCCGCTCTGCCCATGCTTGGAAAACGCATACGGCGAAGCCAGCAGCCCGCCCGTCGGCCTTTCCGTGCGCAGGTCCGCCCCCTCCGGCTTCTGCCCCGCATACTTCGTCAGCCCCGGCTTCGGATCAAAAAAATCCGGCCCAAACGGCCCGCCGTTCATGAAGAGCTGGATCACCCGCTTCGCCTTCGGCACAAAGTTCGTACGAGGTGCTCCATGCAGCGTGGAAGCCAGCCCCAGCGCGCCCAGCCCGCCGCCCATGCGGGAGAGCAGTTCGCGGCGCGAGAGTGCGGAGAGATCAGACATGCGGAGTGTACGCAGGCAAACGGCCGCCGCTTACGCCCATGTGACACATTCAGCTCCCGGCGCTGCGGAGCGCGGACTTTAGTCCGCAGCAGGTCGCCCGCGTGAGGCGTATGCTTTTCCACTCAAGAAGCCGCAAGCTGGATCGCACCTGAGGAGTGAAACGAGCGCGTGACTGGAACGCAGTGGTTCTGCGGAGGCAGGCGTCTTCGCGGAGGCAGGCGTCTTCGCGGAGGCAGGCGTCTTCGCGGAGGCAGGCGTCTTCGCGGAGGCAGGCGTCTTCGCGGAGGCAGGCGTCTTCGCGGAG
>Ga0075012_10000724_pt1 | contig 34605 bp, 35 predicted proteins | sample All_14_2_FD_71474 | JGI IMG/M metagenome (GOLD analysis project Ga0075012, IMG submission 71474) | Freshwater microbial communities in response to fracking from Pennsylvania, USA - Allegheny Zone_MetaG_DW_15 | ecosystem: Environmental > Aquatic > Deep subsurface > Groundwater > Drilled...
AGGGTACGCTGGCCATTCCGATGGCTGACGAAGTGACCTACACGATCGAGGACGGCGTCATTGCGGTGAAGCCGGCCAACGACACCAAGCGCGCACGCGCTTTCTGGGGCATGCAGCGTACGCTGGTGCAGAACCTGGTGACGGGCGTCACGCAGGGCTACACCAAGAAGCTGCTGATCACCGGTGTCGGCTATCGTGCGAACGCGCAGGGCAAGAACCTGAAGCTGCAGCTTGGCTACAGCCATGACGTCGACTTCGCCATCCCCGAAGGTATCGAGATCAAGACGCCGGACAACACGACCGTCGAGATCAGCGGTATCGACAAGCAGCAGGTTGGCCAGGTGGCCGCCGAAATCCGTCGCTGGCGCAAGCCCGAGCCGTACAAGGGCAAGGGCATCAAGTATGACGGCGAGTTCATCTTCCGCAAGGAAGGAAAGAAGAAGTAAGCCATGGCGAAACTCTCTCTCTTCGAGCGGCGCCGTCGCCGCGTCCGCACTGCCCTCAAGGCAGTTTCCGGCTCCAAACCCCGCCTCAGCGTCCATCGCTCTGGCCGTCACATCTATGCGCAGGTCATCGACGACGCAGCCGGCAAGACCGTCGCGTCCGCTTCGACCCTGGACAAGACTGTCGGCGCCAAGGCTCTGGGCAAGACCGGTGCTTCTTCCGAAGCCGCTGCCGATGTCGGCAAGCGCGTTGCGGAAGCGGCGACCAAGGCCGGCATCACCAAGGTCGTTTTCGACCGCGGGGGTTTCCTGTTCCATGGCCGCGTGAAGGCGCTGGCCGATGCCGCCCGTGAGGGCGGACTGGAGTTCTGAGTATGGCAGACGAAATCATCAACGAAGCAGCCCCGGCTGCCGAAGCGGCTGCCCCTGAGGGTAATCGCGGCCGTCGTGGCCGTGGCGGCGGCGATCGCGGCCGTGGTGGCGAGCGTGGCGGCCGTGGCCGTCGCGACGACCGCAACAATCGTGGCGGCGAAGAGGGCGGCGAAGAGCTGATCGAAAAGCTGGTTCACATCAACCGCGTTTCGAAGACCGTGAAGGGCGGCAAGCGCTTCGGCTTTGCAGCGCTGGTCGTCGTGGGCGACGGCAAGGGTCGTGCGGGCTTCGGCCACGGCAAGGCTCGCGAAGTGCCCGAGGCGATCTCCAAGGCGACGGCTTCGGCCAAGAAGGCGATGGTTCGCGTTCCGCTGAAGGAAGGCCGCACGCTGCACCATGACGGCAAGGGCCACTTCGGCGCCGGCAAGGTGACCGTGCGTTCGGCACCGGCTGGTACCGGCATCATCGCCGGCGGTCCGATGCGCGCCGTGTTCGAGAGCCTGGGTGTTGCCGACGTCGTGACCAAGTCGGTCGGCACGTCCAACCCCTACAACATGATCCGGGCGACCTTTGAGGCGCTGGGCGAACAGGTGAGCCCGAAGGCCGTGGCACAGCGCCGTGGCAAGAAGGTCGCCGACCTGCTGCGTCGTGGCGGTGCCTCTGCCGAGGTCGCGCAGGCCGACGCCGAAGCGATCGCGGAGTAACAGATATGGCCAAGATCAAGATCAAGCAGATCGGTTCGCCGATTCGCCGCCCCGCCGATCAGAAGAAGATCCTGATCGGTCTGGGCCTGGGCAAGATGCACCGCGTGGTGGAACTTGAGGACACTGCGGAAGTCCGCGGCGCGATCAAGAAGCTGCCCCACATGGTGGAAGTGGTCGAAGGTTAAGCCCTTCAGGCTGACGGAATAGGGAAGGGGCTGGCGCCGCATGGTGCCGGCCCCTTTCTTTATGTCACTCGCGTGCGGGCGACGGCGCGAGATGCGGCCCGAGGGGCGCACGCACCATGTGCCGGCCAATGGGCCATCCACCGACCAGCGCCATTATACGGGCCTCCAGCGCATAAAGGTGGGGGCGCAGGCGGAGCGCAGGCTTTTCCACGCACCACCATGAAAAGGCCGCAAGCGGGGCAATGACGGCCAGCGCGAGCAAAAGGCTGAGATACCAGGGGTGGGGACCGAATGTCGCCACCACGGATTGCTGGATCGGAAAGCCATACAGATAGACGCCGTAGGAATAGTCGCCGGTCGTCAGCAGTGCGATGCGCGGCGGGTTCAGCAGGCCGAGATAGACCGTCACATAGGCGATCGGGAAAGCGGCCACTGCGTCCTCTTGCGGATAGGCGAGCAGCGCGATGGCGGCGATCAGGGCGATGACGAAGAATGTGGAGCTCATCCTGATCCTGTCCCGGTACAGATAGAAGACGACGCCCAGCAGAAAGGTTTCCAGCAGCACGATCTTCGTCACGGTGTTGGTGCCGGGCGGGCGCGCGAGCATCTGGCTGGCGAAGAGCAGTACGACGGCTGCGACCAGGCCGCATACCGTCAACAGGAACAGGCGGCGGGAACGGACAATGCCGGCGATCGCGAGCACGACGAGCACCAAATAGCAGAGCAGTTCATAGGGCAGCGCCCAAAGCTGGTCGTTCACGATTGCGGGGAAAGGGTTGGTCGCGAACACGCCGGGCAGCAGATATTGGGGGTGGCCCAATATGTTGATGAAGTATCGGGGGAACAGCGGGTCGGTGAAATAGGCCCTGAGCGGGAGCGTTGTGAAGATCGGCCCGAGCAGGAATGCGGCGATCAGCGTGTCGACGGCAAGCGCCGGCACCAGCCGCAACACACGCAGGCCGACGAAGGAGATCATCGACTTGCAACGTTCCAGGCTGCCCGCCACGAGGAATCCGCTGAGGCAGAAGAACATCGGCAGGATGATGGCGAGCACGGGCCGGAACGGGCCTTGCCAGACCTGTGCCGCCGTTTGCCGACCGAAACTGACGTTGATGGAATGGCACGCGACCACCGACACGGCGAGGACAATGCGCATATAGTCGAAACCTGCAGGCCGATTGCTGCACCGGGCCATGCGTTCGGAAATGGTTTCGACCATTGCCCCCTCCATTCCGCTGTGGAATCGCTGTTATGTTGCCGAATTTTTGCTGAATCCGGTACAGCGTCAACGCGTCTTGCGCCGTCCGCGTCAAATAATGGGACGGATAGCCGCTTTGGGCGTGACAAATCGCCGGATGGCCGCTAGAGGCGCTCGCTTCCATTAGCGCGACAAAAGCGAAAGCGAGTGCAGACCATGAAACTGAACGAACTCAAGGACAATGAAGGCAGCCGCAAGGGCCGCATGCGCGTCGGACGCGGCATCGGTTCGGGCAAGGGCAAGACCGCCGGTCGCGGCCAGAAGGGTGCGAAGGCGCGCTCGGGCGTCAGCGTCTACGGTTTCGAGGGCGGCCAGATGCCGCTCCACATGCGCATCCCGAAGCGCGGCTTCAACAACATCTTCGCGAAGGACTATGCCATCGTGAACCTGGGCATGATCCAGAAGGCCGTCGATGCCGGCAAGCTGGACGCCAAGGCGACGATCGATCAGGCCGCGCTGAACGCGGCTGGCCTGACGCGCGGCGGCAAGGATGGCGTGCGTCTGCTGGGCAAGGGCGATTTTTCCGCGAAGCTGAGCTTCTCGGTGGCTGGTGCCTCGAAGTCGGCGATCGAAGCCGTCGAGAAGGCCGGTGGCTCTGTTGAAGTCCTGACGGTTGTTCCGGCTTCGGAGAAGGCCGCCGCCAAGAAGGGTTCGGCCCTGGCAGCCAAGAAGGCCGCCAAGGCCTGAGGCGTCCATAGCGACAGCTTGCAACGACGACCCCGCTGCCCAATATGGGCTGGCGGGGTTTCGTGCATGTAAGCGCGTGGTGGACGACACGCATGCAGTTCCCTAATGGGAAGCGATTCCGGTTCCAGATCACTGGGAGCCGATGGGGATTTTCGAAGGTAGCGTAATGGCATCCAGAGCCGATCAGCTTGCATCCAACCTCAGCCTCGCCAAGTTCGGCCAGGCGACCGAGCTCAAAAAGCGGCTCTGGTTCACGCTCGGCGCACTCATCGTCTTTCGGTTCCTGAGCTTCGTGCCGCTGCCGGGCGTCGACCCGACCGTGCTGGCACAGCTGTACGGCAAGACGCAGGGCGGCGTTCTCGACATCTTCAACACCTTCTCGGGTGGTTCGCTGTCGCGCATGAGCCTGATTGCGCTCGGCGTGATGCCCTACATCACGGCATCGATCGTGGTGCAGCTGGCTGCCAGCCTCTCGCCGCAGCTCGCGGCGATCAAGAAGGAAGGCGAGAGCGGACGCAAGAAGCTCAACCAGTATACGCGCTACGGCACGGTCGGCCTGACCGCCGTCCAGGGCTATTTCATTGCCGTCGGTCTTGAGACCTTCGGCGCATCCTCCGGCCTGCAGGCGGTGGTCGATCCGGGCATGCTGTTCCGCGTTGCAGCGGTCATCTCGCTGATCGGCGGCACCATGTTCCTGATGTGGCTGGGTGAGCAGATCACGTCGCGCGGGATCGGTAACGGCGTGTCGCTGATCATCATGGCCGGCATCGTCGCACAGTTGCCGGTGACGCTGGGTAAGCTGTTTGCATCCGGTCGTGAAGGTTCGATCTCCGGCCTGCTCATCATGGGCTTCCTGGTGCTCGCGCTGGGCCTGATCGCCTTCATCTGCTTCATGGAGCGCGCGCAGCGTCGCGTGCTGATCCAGTACCCCAAGCGCCAGACGCGCCAGGGCATCATGCAGGCGGACCGCAGCCACCTGCCGCTGAAGGTCAACACCGCCGGCGTCATCCCGCCGATCTTCGCTTCGTCGCTGCTGCTGATGCCGCTCACCATCTCTCAGTTCGCCGGGCAGACCGTGGCGGGCGAAAGCAAGATGGGCGATTTCGTGCTGACGCTGAACCAGTATCTGTCGCACGGCAGCCCGGTGTACATGGCGCTTTATGGCATGGGCATCGTATTCTTCTGCTTCTTCTATACCGCGGTTGTATTCAACCCGGAGGAGACAGCGGACAACCTGAAGCGCAACGGCGGCTTCATTCCCGGCATTCGTCCAGGCAAGAACACCGAGAATTATCTCGATTATGTGCTGACGCGCATCACCGTGATCGGTGCGGCCTATCTGGCCGTCATCTGCCTGCTGCCCGAGTATCTTATCGCCCGCGCCGGCATTCCATTCTACCTTGGTGGAACTAGCCTGCTGATCGTGGTCAATGTAACGGTCGATACCGTAACGCAGATTCAGAGCCACTTGCTGGCCCACCAATATGGTGATCTGATCAAGAAGGCACGGCTTAAGGGCCGCATGCGCTGAACTGCACAGTGTAACGCGCCGACCAACAGGGGAGAATTAGCGCGCATGAACATCATCCTGCTCGGACCTCCGGGCGCCGGTAAAGGCACGCAGGCGTCACGCCTGGTAGACAGCCGCGGCATGGTCCAGCTTTCAACAGGCGACATGCTGCGTGCGGCCGTGAAGGCGGGTACACCCATCGGCCTTAAGGCCAAGGCCGTGATGGACGCCGGGGAGCTGGTGTCCGACGAAATCGTATCCGGCCTGATCGGTGAAGCGCTCGATGCCCTTTCGCCTGATACGGGCGTGATCTTTGACGGCTATCCGCGGACGGAAGCCCAGGCGCATTCGCTTGATGCTATTCTGGCGGATCGCAAGCGTACGCTGGACCATGTCGTCGAGCTGGAAGTGGACGAGGATGCGCTGGTCGAGCGCATCACGGGCCGCTTCACCTGCGCCACCTGTGGCAAGGGCTATCACGACACGTTCGACAAGCCCAAGGTCGAGGGCACCTGCAACAAGTGCGGTGGCCACGAATTCAAGCGCCGTCCCGACGACAATGAAGAGACGGTGCGCACGCGCATGGCCGAGTATCGCGCCAAGACGGCTCCGATCCTGCCGATCTATGAAGCGCGCGGTATCGTGTCCCGCGTCGACGGCATGGCCGACATGGACGTGGTGACGGACGCCATCGCGGCCGTGCTGGACGGGAAGTCCGTCCCGGCGTGACCCATTTCCTCCGTTGCGCTACACTGAAGGCGCATACGGAGGGGATCAGGCATGCGTATAATCGGTTGGATATTGGCCCTGGTCGGGCTGGTTGCTGTGGCGCCAGCGCTGGCCGAGGTGAAGCATGTGTCCGAAGGTGGCTTTGAGGTCGCCTCGACGGCGGTCGTCACGGCGCCGCCATCTGCTGTCTACGCAACGCTGATTATGCCTTCGCGCTGGTGGAGTGCCGCGCACAGTTACAGCGGCGATGCGCGCAACATGGCCATCGACGCCAGGGCCGGGGGCTGCTTCTGCGAGGTGCTGCCGCCCGACGGCGCAGTCGAGCATGGCCGCGTCATCTTTGCACAACCGGGCAAGATGTTGCGCATCGATGGCGCGCTGGGGCCGCTGCAGGCCATGGCGACGGTGGGCAGGCTGACCTTCATGCTGGAGCCTGAGGGCACCGGTACGAAAGTGACGATGACCTATGTCGTCGGCGGCTATACCAGCGGCGGCGCCAGTCAATTCGCGGCGCCCGTGGATCAGGTGCTGGGCGAGCAACTGGCCAGCCTGAAGGCAGCGATTGACGCCCAGCGGCAATAGAGCGTTTTCACTATAAGCGAAAACGCTCTGGCCCTTTGGTATCGCGCTTTCCAGGCCGTTGACCGCCAATGGTCAACCTGAAAGCCCCGGACTCTATTTGGCGAACCGCGCGAAGAAGCTGTCGGCGTTCCAGCTTGGCCGGGTGTCGCTGTCTGCGACGCGGAGTGTCAGTGCCGCGACATAGTCGTTCAGCTTCACGGCCTCGTCCTTCAGCACAGGCTGCTGGGGATCATCGCTGGGCGAGTGATAGACATTCGCGCGCCATTTGCGTTCGATCTCTGCCTCTGGCGTGCCGAGTGCGAAGCCATATTTGAAGAACAGCGACGGCACGCCTTCGCGAATGAAGCTGTACTGGTCCGACCGGACGAACACGTTGCGATCGGGCAGGGGGTCCGGTGCGAGCGGCAGGCCCATGGTGGCGCCGATGGCTTCGGCATCCTTGCCCAGACTGCTTTCCGGCGCGCCCAGCGCCGTCACGCCCGTCAGCGGAAAGATCGGCAGCGCCATGTCGAAATTGAGATCCGCGACGATGGAAGCCTTTGGCACGGATGGACGCGATGCGAAGTAGCGGGAACCGAGCAGGCCCTTTTCCTCGGCCGTCACGATGGTGAACAGGATCGAACGGCGGGGCTTTGCGCCCTGCGCCCGCAGCGCCTTGGCGATCTCTATCACCGAAGCGACACCGGAGGCATTGTCGAGTGCGCCGTTATAGATGCTGTCGCCATTGATGGGCTGGCCCACGCCAAGCCCGTCCAGATGCGCGGATACCACCACATTCTCTGCGGCGAGCGTCGGATCGCTGCCAGGCAGGCGTGCGATGATATTGGGGGAGGAGACATCGCTGCGCTTTGCCGCGATCTCTGCCTGCAGGCGCGGCTTCAGCGTGAATGTCGGGACCGGCTGGGATGCATCCGCCAGCTTTGAAAGCTCGGCGAAGCTGTGGCCCGATCCGGCAAACAGCGCCTCGGCCTTCTCGCCGTCCAGCATCGCGCTCATCATGGGCCGGGCGGCATCACGCAGCGCAGCGTCCGCCAGATACATTGCCGGTTGGGTCGCCAGCAGTTTGCGGCGCGCCCACGGGATTTCCGTCTGCTTGGCCGTCGTCAGCGTGATGATGCCGGCCGCACCGCGTGCCGACAATATCTTGGTACGTTCCGACCGCGCATGCGATTTGAGCGCGCCCGAGATGCTGGTCGGGCCGCCGCTGATGACGACCACGATCTTGCCCTTCAGGTTCAGCCCGGCAAAGTCGTCATGCCCTGCTTCCGGAATGCTGAGGCCGTAGCCGGCAAACACCAATTTTGCATCGACCTTGGCCGGAGCGGGGCCACCGCCGCCGGAGATGATGATGTCGCCCGGCACGGCGAGCGGAATGGTTCCGCCGGGGCCTTTCAGGCTGGCGCGGCTCTGGTCGGCCAGGATCGTCTGCTCGACAAGGGCAACGGGCTGAAGGTAGCCGTCCGTCCCGGCCGGCTCCAGGCCCAGCGCCTTGAACTGTGCGATCACATAATCGGCCGCGCGCAGATAATCCGCCGTTCCGGTCATGCGGCCCTTCATGTCGTCGCTGGCCAGCGTTTCGACATGACTCCACCATGCATCGCCCCGGCTGGTCTGCGCCATCGCGGCGCTGGTCGTCATCAACAAGATAGAAGCCAATGTAAAACGGCGCATAATTTCTCCCTTTATACGGCAAGACGGTCGGCATGCGGATGATCCGCCATGACCATATGTCGATTGGGTCAGCGGCCGGTCAGCGCCTTTGCGCTGGCAAGGTAGGTGCGGCCGATGCGGATATCGTCACCCTGGGTCAGGCAGGCATACCAAACACCGCTGCCGTCGTGACGCAGGCGCTGGATATGGTCGCGGCGGACGATATGGGAACGGTGCAGGCGGATGAAGCGCGTCGGGTCCAGGCGCTGTTCCAACGTCGTGATGGTCTGGTGGAGCAGGTAGCTGACCGCGCCGACATAGAGCCGCATATAATCGCGTTCCGCCTCTATGCGGTCGATCTGGTCCGTTGCGATGCGGATCAGTTCCGAACGATGCGGCACCCAGAATTCGTCGGCCCACAGCGACGGTTCGGGCACGGTTTCAGTTGCGGGTGTATCGAGCAGCCCCATAGGCTGTTGTGCAGCCGAACCGTCGGCCCGGCCGCGCAGTACGGCCTCCACCCGGTCTATGGCGCGCACCAGCCGGTCCTGCGCCACGGGTTTCAGCAGATAGTCGACGGCGGCAAGATCGAACGCCTCGACCGCAAAGCCCTCAAACGCGGTCACGAAGATCACCGCCGGACGCAGGCCGCTTGCGGCGACTGCGCGTGCCACGCCGATCCCGTCCAGCAGGGGCATGGCGATGTCCAGAAGCAGCAGTTCGGGCTGCAATCCCTCCACCAGCCGCAATGCAGACTCGCCGTCGCTTGCGGTGCCGACCAGCGCGATGCGCGGTTCGCGCGCGCACAGCATCTGCAGCCGTTCCACGGCCAGCGGCTCGTCATCGACGATCATGGTGCGGATCGTCATGGGTGCGCTATCCCCGCTCAGCATCCGCGGCGGACGATCGGCAGCGACATTTCGACCAGAAAGCCGCCCTCCGGCCGCGGGCCGGACGCGATCTGCCCATCCTTTCCGAAACGGGCCGCCAGACGATCCCGCACATTGGCGAGGCCGATGCCGTTGCCCTTGTCCTTGTCGCCGGGCAGGACATCGCCGTCGTCGCTGACGCTGACATGCAGTTTCCCCGCTTCCTCCCATGCCCGGATCTGGATCGTTACCGGGCGGGACGTGCGGGATACGCCATATTTGATGGCGTTTTCAATCAGCGGCTGCAGGATCAGACCCGGCACGCAGCAGGAGAGCAGACCGTCGGGGATCAGGACTTCGGTCCGCAGCCGCTCCGGGAAGCGCACGGCCTCTATGTCGAGATAGAGTTTCTGGAGATGCACTTCCTCCGACAGCGGCACATCGTCCAGCGGATCGCCCGACAGGCTGGTGCGATAGAAGTTGGAGAGCGACATGATCATCTGCTCCGCCTCATCGCGCCGGTCCTTCATGACCAGGCTGGAGAGCGAGTTGAGTGTGTTGAACAGGAAATGCGGATTGACCTGATAGCGCAGCGACCGCAGTTCCGCATGCTGTGCGGCCTGCTCCAGTCGGAAGGCGCGCCGTTCTATCCGGGTTACTTCCGCCGCGTAGCTCAACGCCAGATACAGCGCGGCCCAGGCGGCGAGGAAGAAGTAGCGGCCGATCGCGAATTCGGCGATCTCCTGCATGGCATAGGCTTCCTCTGGCGAGGATTTCATTTCGCCGTCGGGAAACATGCTCGCGGGATCATAGACGTTGAAGATCCAGTAGTTCGTCACCGCAATCACGATGGCGCAGGGGACGGCAGCCAGAAAGGCGGCGACGACCCGTCGCGGCAAGGTGCTGCGGTCGAATTGCCGGATGATGAGGTACAGCACCCATGTCAGCACGATGCCGATCACCGTCACGATCGCGCGGCGCACGGCCATCTCGCCCTGCGATGCAAAGCCCATGACCACGGCCCGCAGCGTGACGAGCACCATGTAGAACAGCCAGAAACCGAGTATCGAATAGAGCGCCAGCGTGGGGGAAACGCCCCGTTCGCCTTCGTCGGGAAGGATGGTCATCCCCCTGTCATAAGCTGCGCCGCTTTGCTTGTCGCCATCACCTGTGTGTTTCCGTCGAAAATCCGCAGATGTTGGTCGATCTGCGGCCCCGGGAACAGGACGGGCAGGGGGCCGTTGAACCTGCAGACACGAAAAAGAGGAACAGGATGATGGACAAGCCTGACAGCATCGTTGCGGCGGAAAAGCCGAAGGAAACGGATGTCGCCAAGCCGGCGGATGCGCAGGATCATCCGCTGTCTCAGGAAGAAAAGCTGGAAGAGAGCCTGGTGGATTCGATGGATGGATCGGACCCGCCCGCGGCGACGCAGCCGGGCGACCATGGCGAACCGGTGCCCAGTTCGGGTTTCACGGAGAAGGATGAACGCGCCGCACGCCACCGCTGAAATGCCCAGCTTTCGCGGGGACTGTGACAGCAGCGTGACGACTATGTTGCGCCGCAATAAAAATCCTGTTGCCTAACGCACTCGATTCTGGTCGGATGTGAATGCGGGCCGAACATGCGCTTAAGCCTTCGGTAACCAAGATGAGCGCACCCTCGGTCTGTCATAGACTTAGAGTCGGAGGGCAACGCACATGGGCATCAGCGCCAAACCAGCGGACGGCGCAATCACTCTGGCGGAGATGCGGGAGTTCGCCAGCTTCAGCGCTTCTACCCAGCGCTATATCAGGCGGTCTCTGGACATCGGCCTGCATCGGCGCGACGCGATGAAGCTCTGGTCGCGCGACATCATCGAGGAAGCGAGCATTCGCGCGCAGGCGCGGGTTTACTGCCGGCTCGACGAGATCAAGTCGATGGTCCCCGACGATAGCGGTCTGGAGCAGGTGGAGCCGTTCATGGCGCCGCTGGTGACGGTGTCCGCTTTCGATCTTGGCCAGGACCGTCTCGGCAGCTTTTCCGCATACCGCTTTCTGTATGAGCGGCTGATCGGTGCGGGCGCGCGGCCTTGGCTGCCGGGCGCCTTCTGTGCAGCGGCAAGCCTGCCGCACTTGCATCCGGAAAAGCGCCGGGCGTTGCTGCAGTCGATCAGCGAAGCGGCGGCCACCGCCGTCGGATGGTCCAACCGCGAGCCGAGCTTCTATCCGGAGTGGGTCGAGAAGGTCGACACGAGCAAGGCTCCGAACTGATCCCCGCCGTTGCCCGGGCGGTCAGCCCGCCCGGCGATAGCGGAAGTACCACACTTCATGGCCAAGGCGTCGGGCCTTGGCCTCATAGCGGGTTTCCGGCCAGCCGCCCGGACGCTTGAGGAAGTCCTGCGGCGTAGCGGCCAGCCATTCGAAATCGCTGCGACCGTTCATCACCATCAACGCCCAGCGCAGATAAACGGGATGATCGGTGCCAAAGCGGAATTCGCCGCCGGGCTTTAACTTGGCCGCGATCATGTCCACCGGCCCCTTGTTCATCATCCGGCGCTTGGCATGCCGCGCCTTGGGCCAGGGATCGGGGTGGAGCAGGTAGACGAAGCTGAGCGTGCCGTCCGGTATGCGCGCCAGCACATCCAGCGCATTGCCCATATGCAGACGGACATTGCCAAGGCCGGCATCGCGGATATGGCCGAGCGCGCCGACCACACCGTTCAGGAACGGCTCGCAGCCGATAAAGCCGTGGTCAGGGAGCATGTCGGCACGATAGGCAAGGTGCTCGCCCGCACCGAAGCCGATCTCGAAATGCAGGGGGCGATCATAGCCGAACAGCCTCTCCGCCGTGATCGAGCCATCCTCTGGCACGCTGATTTCCGGTAGCAGCCGATCGACCAGATCCTGCTGGCCAAGGCGCAGCTTGTGCCCGGACTGCCGCCCGTAAAGCCGGTTGAGAGTGGTGGGGTCGCCTGACTTGTGCGCTGTCATGGCGCGGCCGATAGCCCGAGCCCGCCGCGCGAACAAGCATCATGGCGCTATGCCGGGATCAGTGATCCCAAAGGTTCAGATAGACGAACATCAGGCCGCCCATGGCCAGCGCCAAGGCGGACATGACCAGAAATGCGGCGCCGGGCGATACACCCAGATGATTGCGGGTGCGCCCGGTGGCCGATACGCCGCGGTTGACGGTTGAGCCGACGCGCAGGTCGGGCAGCATCATCGCGCCATGCAGGCGCTGGCGCCGCGCCCACAGGCCGACTGCCCCCGATACCGCGGCAAAGGCAATGCCGCCGACCAGTAGGGTGCGCACGATCGTGTCGGCTTCACGTTCCTGCATGATGGAGATGAAGGCCGGGAGGCAGGCCAGTACAAGCGCGCAGGCAGATGTCGTGAACGCGCGCCGTTCCGTCAGAAGAGACCGCGCACGCGTATTTTCGCGCCGGTAACGGGTTTTTCGTGAACTCCCCACATGGCCTGCATAACGCATTCACCATGTTTCTCAACTTTGAATTATGGTTAACGGCGGCTCGATCCGACGCAGATCAGGCTAGGCAGTGCAAGCCTTGCCTTCATATTCATGCCGGTTCAACGCATAGGTTCGCCCGTTCCAGCGCAGGACAGGGAAGCAAAAGCCGGGCCCGCCGACTTCCAGATCTGGCCAGCCGCCCACGCCACGGGTTTTCAGGAGGCCGGCCACCCCGGTCTGTTGCGTCAGCAAAGACCATTTTCCGTCCGGTTCCTGGCTTACCAGCCAGAAAGCCGTGCCGGCCATGCCGTAGCAAAAGGCGCTTTCCTCGGTCACCAGGGCGTCGGGCCGGCCATCGCCATTGATATCCTCATAGCGCTCGATCGAACCGGGCGTGTAGGCTGAGTCCGCCGGCGCATCGCACTCGGCACTGCGCCATGCACCGCCGCGCAGCGTGAATCCGGCCGCACGAAGAATGGCGGCCTTTTCGATCTGGCCCGGTGTCGTTACCGCAGCGGCGATAACCTGTGGCTTTGGCAGAATGGTTTGCGTCTTTACGACGGCGGGCGATGGCCGGGGGGGCGCATCCTTGCTCATGCCCACGCCCTGCGCCCATGTCGCTGCGGCTGCGCCGCTCAGGAGCAGCGGGATCCACCAGCGCATATATTCGTCCCCCGCAGATACAGCACGCTTTGCCGCGATTCGGCTAAGTGGCTCTTATCATGGAGGGGGGTGGCCGCCGGATTATCATTGCATGTATGGCCTGTCCCATATCGGGATGAGCCGCGCGCTCCGGCCCGCCGGGCCGAAGCGCGCTGTCCAATCAGAGTGCGGCCTTCAGCGCATCGACGAGGTCGGTCTTTTCCCAGGGGAAGAAGTCGCCGTCCGGCTTGCGACCGAAATGGCCATAGGCGGCCGTTGGCTGATAGATGGGCTTGTTGAGGCCCAGATGCGTACGGATGCCGCGCGGGGTCAGGCCGCCGAGCGCTTCGATCTTGCCGATGGCTTCCTCGATCTTGTCATCGCCGACGATGCCGGTGCCATGCGTATCGACATAGAGCGACAGCGGCTTGGCGACGCCGATGGCGTAGGCGAGCTGGATCGTGCAGCGCTGGGCGAGGCCCGCTGCGACGATGTTCTTTGCGAGGTAGCGGGTGATGTAGGCGGCCGAGCGGTCCACCTTGGTCGGATCCTTGCCGCTGAACGCGCCGCCGCCATGCGGCGATGCGCCGCCATAGGTGTCGACGATGATCTTGCGGCCGGTCAGGCCCGCGTCGCCGTCCGGCCCGCCAATCTCGAAGCTGCCGGTCGGGTTGATGTGGTACACGGTCTCGTCGCTCAGCAGCGCGGCCGGGATGACCTTCGCCACCACCGACTTCACATAGGCGTGCAGTTCGGCTTCCTTGTCGCCCTCGTCATAGCCCTTGGCATGCTGGGTCGACACGACGATCGCGGTGCAGGCGACGGGCGTGCTGCCTTCGTAGCGGAGTGTCACCTGGCTCTTGGCGTCGGGCTCCAGGAAGGGCGCGACCTTGGAGTGGCGGTCAGCCGCCATGGTTTCCAGGATCTTGTGGCTGTAATAGAGCGTCGCCGGCATCAGGTCGGGCGTGTCGTCGGCGGCGTAGCCGAACATGATGCCCTGATCGCCCGCGCCTTCATCCTTGTTGCCGCTGGCGTCCACGCCCTGTGCGATGTGCGCCGACTGGCCGTGCAGGTTGTTTTCAAAGCGGAAGGTTTCCCAGTGGAAGCCTTCCTGCTCATAGCCAATGCGCTTCACGGTCGCGCGCACGGTCTTTTCGATCTCTTCCTGCGCGCCCGGTGCCCATTCACCGTTCTCATACACGCCCTTGCAACGGATTTCGCCGGCCAGCACGACCAGCTGCGTCGTCGTCAGCGTTTCGCAGGCGATGCGCGCTTCGGGATCCTTGGACAGGAACAGGTCCACGATGGCGTCGGAAATCTGGTCCGCGACCTTGTCGGGATGGCCTTCGGAAACGCTCTCCGAAGTGAACAGATAATTGCTGCGCATGGGACTCCCGTCTTGACTGAAACGCGTCGGGCCGCGGGCACGGAACCGACATAAAGGAAAGTTTATGTGGGCGCGGTTTAGCGCCTCGCTCTGCCTGTGGCAATGGCCAAGCCGGCCAGCAGCAGCGCCAGCAGGATCGGTGCGAAATTGCCGATACGGGAGAAGAGGGTAGCCGAAGCGGCACGCGGCAGCACTGCGTCCAGATAACCGGCCTGTTGATGCGGAATGCTGTTCAACACACGGCCATGCGCGTCCACTACGGCGGAAACGCCAGTGGGTGTGGAGCGGATAACGGGCATGGCTTCCTCGATCGCGCGCAGCCGCGCCTGGGCCAGATGCTGCGGCGGTCCCCAGCTTCCGAACCATGCATCATTCGACGGATTGAACAGAAAATCGGGCCGGTTGCGCGCGTCGATCACGTGACCGGAAAAAATGATCTCATAGCAGATCTGTACACCCATCTTCAGCGGCGGGCGGCCGGGTGCGGGGGGCAGGGCCAGGCTACGCGCGCCGGGACCGGGCCAGAAATCGACATCGCCAGGGACAAGGCGGGACAGGCCGATGGGCTGCAATATCTGGCGCATGGGCAGATACTCGCCATAGGGCACGAGGTGCGACTTGTCATAGCGCGCCGTCAACCGCCCATCGGGCGTCATCACCCACAGGCTGTTGTTCGCGCCAGAGAGCGTTTCATAGTCGTTATTCTTGAAATAGACCTTGGTCCCGCCCGTCATCAGCAGGTCGTTGGGGCCGAGCAACAGGGCCAGCCGGTATCGCCACAGCGGTTCCATGTCGAGGAAGGCGGGGATCGCCGCCTCTGGCCAGAACAGCAGGCGTCCACGATCCGAAGCGCCGCCGGACAGGCGCTTCAGCTTTTCGTAATTCTGCATCTCGAACGCGTCGATATGCTTGTCCTGCTGACCGATATTGGGCTGGACGATGCGGATCGGTACAGTGCCGGGCAGCGGGGAGGGGCGCAGCAACCCCCAGAGCGCCAGCGTCAGGACGGGCAGCGCAATGACGCCGAAGCTTTTGACATCGCGGCGGGCGAGCGAAAGCAGCGCGCTCGCGCTCAGGATGACGATCGCGCCAAGGCCGTAGGTGCCGATCACCGTCGCCGCGACCGCTATGCCGGTGGGCAGCAGTACCACGCCGAGCGGATTCCACGCAAAGCCAGTGAACAGCGTCGCGCGCAGCATTTCCGAAAGAATCCACATGGCGGCCAAAGCCGCGATGCTTGCCACACCGGTCAGCGCGAAGCGGCGACGCAGCCACCACCCCGCCAGCATGGCCAAACCGGGGTAGACGGCGAGGTAGAGCGAAAGAAGGACTACTGCGCCATAGCCGAACCAGTGCGGCATCGCGTCCTGGAAGGTGAAGGCATGGGCGATCCAGTTGAGGCCCATGGTGAAATGGCCGACGCCGAACAGCCAGCCGCGCTTGAAAGCGGCGCGTCGGTCGGGCGCCTGTTCGGCCAGCAGGATGAAGAAAGCGAAGCAGGCCAGCGTCACCGGCCACCATTGGAGCGGCGCGAATCCGGTGGCTGACAGGAAACCCGCCAACAGGGCTGCGAATCCGGGATGGCGGGCGATCACGAGGCGGCTATAGCGTGCACGGCGCGAGAGGAAATAGGTCCGTCGATCCAAACGCGTCATTCCAGCAAAAGCGGGAATGCCGGTCAGGTTTTGAGTTTACCGATCGATTCCATTGTGGCGTTGCTGCACGCATCCGCCTTGTCGCTGGACCCGCCTGTCAGCATCGACGCGGCGATGAAGCCGCCGACCACCAGCACCAGAAACAGGCCGGACAGCAGCGCCAGATATTTCTCGATGAACGCCTTGATGGGGCGGCCGAATTTCCAGAACAGGAAGCCCACGATCATGAACTGGAAAGCGCGGCTGGCGATGCTGGCCCAGATGAAAGTGAACAGCGACAGCCCGATGAAGCCGGACGTGATCGTGATCAGCTTGAAGGGAATGGGCGTGGCGCCCTTAATCAGGATGATCTCCGCCCCATATTGTTGCAGGTAGCAGGCCGCAGCCGGGAACTTGGCGTACAGGCCCAAAGCCTTCAGCAACGAGATGCCGACCGCTTCATACAGGAAATAGCCGATGGCATAGCCAAGCAGGCCGCCCAGCACCGAGGCAAGCGTGCAGATGAAGCCGAAGCGCAGCGCCTTTTCCGGTTTGGCGAGGCACAGCAGGCCCAGCAGCGGATGCGGCGGGATCGGGAAGAAGCTCGATTCCATGAAGGAAATCGCGAAGAGCCAGCGCTCGGCGTGCGGGTGGGCCGCCTTGGCGAGCGTCCACTGGTAAAGGCGGGTCAGCATCGATCCGCCCGGTAGCCTTTTTGCGGTGCAATATCCAGCGGTCGTTACGGGTCGACAGGAAGAATGTGCCGTGGCGAGACGATACCCGCGTGCAGGTGGCCGGTGGAACGGACGGCGCTGGGCCATCCGTTCCACCGCCTGTTCAACGGGGGTTATTCGCCATGCCGCAGGAGATATCCGTTGGCCCGCGCCTTTAGTTCAGCGGCGCGCTGTTCCGGGGAAACCGTCGGCGTCTTGGGGTAGAGGTGCTTGCGCAGATCCTTCAGCTTGACGGTCGTCACGACCGGCGTGATCCCCTTGGTCGTGCGATAGTCGCGCAACAGGAACTGGCCGTCCGTCAGACCCGTCGTGTCCAGCCAGTTGGGCACGCCCGGATCGGTGGCGCTGATGACGATCCGGTATTTGCCGTCCGGGTCCTGCTGCAGCTGATATTCGTTCAGCATGCTCTGATTCGTACGGAAGTTCAGCGTTTTCAGGTAGACGTCGAACAGCTGGAACGACCAGTAGGCGCCACGCGGCTTTTCCGGTACTTCGACGATCAGGGCCTCATCCTTGCCGACATGGAATGCGCCCATCAGATAATTGGCGGTCGGGCTGCCGACTTCGCCGGAAATCTGCTTGCCCAGGGCGCGGAAGATGTTCGGGCCGCCCGCATTCGCCTTTGACCGCGGATAGAATTGGGTCGTCCATTCCTCGGTGATGTAATGCAGATAGCCGGTCGCGCGATCGATGCGCCGTGCGACGGCTTCGGCCGTGTCGGCGTCCGCGCCCAGATAGCCGGGAATGTCCGCGCTGATCCGTTCAACCTTGAATTCGGCGGGCTTCCCGTCCCAGGTGTCTACCGTCGGGCGGAACTGAATCCACTGATATTCGGAATCGGGATCGAGCTGGATCCAGTTGCCGGGCTGCTTTTGTGCGCTGAGGATCACCTCGAACGATCCATCGGCATTCACCTTGAAATCCTGCCAGTCGTAATTGGTGTGCAGGGGCGAGTTGCCGCCGGGAAGCGTGCCGCTGAGCTGGCCCAATATCACCCGGCTACCGCGCATGTTGCCGGTCAGGCGATAGGTGTGATGGCCGTCAAGGAACAGCTGGCGATAGTCGAAGTCCGCGCCATTGCCGCCCAGCGTGTAGATTTCCGTCTGCCAACCGGTGTTGCGGAACACGCGCGGGGTGAGCGTGCGGGGCGCAATGGCGAAATTATAGACCATCGCCTGTGCTTCGATCAGGGCATGGTAGCCGCGCTGGCGCTGTTCGGGAAATTCCTTGAACTGGGGGCTCGCCTCCAGTGCTTCCCGCGTCTTTGCGATCTCCGCATAATAACGGTCCCACGCGGCAGCGACGGGGGAGGCGGCAGGCGTCGCGCCGTCGGCGGCCGCCGACGCCTGTGCGGCATCATGTGCCCGCAGCGGGCCTGCGGACAGCAGGCAGGCCGATGCGAGAGCCATCTTCAGTAGGTGCTTCATTATTCCCTCCTGGGTTGGTTATCAGCTGGGTTGTTAGCGATGGACCGAGAACTGGATGGCCACGGAGCGTGCCCGATCGGTGATCGCCTGAATGGCGCCCGGCGACGAGGGCAGGTTGCTGCGGAAGGCGGCCGTGGTCTTGTCGGTCAGGTTCTTGCCGATGACCGCGAATTCCCAACGCCCGTCCCTGGGACCAAAGCCGATGCGTGCATCCAGCTTGGCGAACCCTTCCTGCAGGAAGAGCGGATCGGCGGTCGCCTGCTGGAAATATTTGGAGGTGAAGAACAGGTTGGTGTCGAACAGCACGCGATTGTCGCCATCCACGGGCAGGCTGTACGAGAAGCCGGCATTGCCGCTCCACTTCGGCGCATAGGCGCGGTCCTTGCCCGACAGATCCTGAATGCAGGTCGTGCCCGTCGGCGTCTGGAAGCCCTGCAGCGCGGTGCACGGCGCAACGGTATAGTCGTCATATTTCGACGAGAGATAGGCGAGGTCGAAGTTGAAGCTGAGCCCGCTCGCAGGGCGCAGCGTGCCGCCCAGCTCGACGCCCTTGGCCGTGGACCGCGCTGCATTGGCGATCGACCCCTTTGGGACGCCGTTGATGTTGACGTATGTGGCTTCCTGCAGATTTTTGTATTCGCTGTAGAACAGGGCGAGATTCAGCGTCAGCAAACGGTCGAACAGCGATGCCTTGGCACCGACCTCAAAGGCGTCAACCGTTTCCGGATCGAAGGATGCGTTGCTGAGGCCGATGGCGTTGCCGCCAGCCTTGAAACCCTTTGCGTAGGACGCATAGGTCATCGCGTCTGCGCCCAGTTTGTACTGGAGGCTGGCCGATGGCATCAGCTTGCGATCCGTACGGGTGGGCACGAGATAGGCGCCTGCGTCCGATCCCGTTCCGGTCAAAAGCGCAGTCTGCACGGCTGCAGGCGCTGCCACGAAGGCGGCGTCGGTCAGCCAGTAGTCGGATGTTCCGGCCACGCCGCTGCGGGTGCTTTCCTTGTGCACGATGGAATAGCGCAGGCCGATATTGGCCGTCAGCCTGTCCGTCAGGTCTGCCCGGGTCGAACCGAAGACGGAGAAGGACTGATCCTTCTGCCGGTTCTTCCAATAGACCGCGATCGGCGACGTGGCGGTATAATAGGCGGGGGCATAGAGCAGACCGAACGGGGCGAAGTAGTTGCCCGTGCGGTTGTCGCCGTTGATCTTGTCTTCCATGTAATAGGCGCCGACCATGTAATTCAGCGCGCCGCCGAAATCGGATTCGATCCGCAGTTCCTGGCTATACTGGTGGAGCGCTTCGATGGAGCGGGTGGGCAGGCCGAATTCGCTGGCGGAGGTGACGCCGCCATTACGGACAGGCAGCACGTTCACCAGCTGATCGAAATCATGCTCCAGATAGCTGCTGATCGACGTCAGCTTGTGGTCGCCAAGGTCGATGGTCGCCTTTACCGCCGCCTCCAGGAAATCATACGCCAGGTGCGACGGACCCGTATAGGTCGAGTGATCGAGCTGGGTGTCGACTGGGCCGTTGGGAGCCGCGAGATAGCGCGCGCATGCGCCGCGTGGCGTGCCGAAGTCGCTGGACGGCGGGCAGTTCAGCGCTTCTGAATTGTAAATGCCGGTGCCGCGAATGCGGCCGCGGTCGACACGCGCGTTGATGGTGAGCCTGTCCGTCGGTTTCCACTGGACAGATACGCGGCCCATCAGGTCGTCGGTGTTGGGACCGTCCGTGTCGTTGGCGCGATTGTGGATGTATCCACGCAGACCCGATGCGCGGCCGGCAAAGCGGACCGCCAGCGTATCGCTGACCGGTATGCTCACACCCCCTTCAAAGCTGTATTCGCCATCGCTGAGGCCCGACAGGGCCGATGCATTGTAGTCGAACGTGTCGCCGGGCGTGCGCGTCGTGATATTGAGCGCGCCGGCGATCGCATTGTTGCCGAAGAAGGTCGTCTGCGGGCCGCGCAGGACCTCCACCCGCTCGATATCGAAAAAGCCGAGGCGATGCGCGCGCGAACGGCTGCGGTACACGCCGTCGACAAAGGTGGCGACGGACTGTTCAAAGCCAAGATTATTGCCGGAGCCGACGCCGCGGATGTTGATGGAATCCGAACCCGGGACCTGGGCGATGCGCACATTGGGCAGCCGCGACGTCAGGTCTTCCAGATTGCGCACGGCGCCTTGTTCGAGCGCCGCGCCGCTGGCCACGGAAACGGAGATCGGAACGTCCTGAAGGCGTTCCTGGCGCAGGCGGGCCGTTACGACGATCTGATCGTCGGTGCCGGCGGCGGCATCGTCCGCAGGCGCGGTCTGTTCGGTCGCGAAGGATGGCGAGGCGATCATAGCTGGCAGGATGACGGAACTGGCAAGAAGCGCCTTGGCGAATGTGCGATGGATGGAGGAGGGCACCGGAGAAATCTCCCTGTTATGTGATTGGAATCTGGATGGATGCCGCCATGCAGGCGCGCGCAGAGGCGTACCCATGAAGCCGGGCTTCATGAGGGGGCCGTAATTCCGAATGAACTGCGCTGAATCCTGACGGATTCCGGCTATCTGGAATGCATGGAAGCTTTGTGCATGTCGCCTCTCCACAGGGTTTTGAGAGCATGATCCCCGGCGTTTTCGCCTCAGGAACATACGCCCTTTGCATTCTCTTCGAGCGCGATCTGAAGTCCCTGGAGGGCTACTTTCAGGCGCCTTGTGCATCATACTCCGGGATGACGCCCGGTCGCATGCGATTGATCTCTACTTATTTAATTTGCAATTCGTTGGTCAAGCAGCGCGCATAAGCCACTACCCAACATATAATTTGGGTGCGGATAGCACATCTTTTGTCCTTATGCATGCATATTAATGGTGGAACGCCCGCGGTTGGGCGGAGCCGAGATGGTGCGCAAGGGCTGTCGTTGTTCAGCGCAGCTGCGCACGACGACCGGCAGGTGGCCGTGCTTCGAATCGTTAACCCTGGTTGATTATCGTGCCGGTAACGAAGCAAGGAGCTGATTCTGCATGATTATTGGAAACCGCTATTCGGTATTGACGTCCGCCGCCACGATCGGCCTGCTCCTGTTGTCCGCCTGTGGCGCTGAAAAGCCTGTGTCGTCTGACGAAGCATCGGCAGATGCTCCGGCAGCACAGACGGAGGACAACTCCGATGAAGGCGGTACTCCGGCTGAGGGTGCGGCTGCATCTGCTCCGCGCGCAAAGATCGAGGCCTCGCTCGTGCATATGCGGGATATCATGCCGGAAGCCTTTGATGCATGCGAAGTGACATTTCGTCTCAAGAACGGCAGTGACGCGCTGCTGGGCATGGTTTCGCTGAACTTCCTGGCCGTTGGCGAAGATGGCAAGCCAGTCGCAAAGGGAATGGTGGCTGCATCCAACCTGCGCGGCGGCGGCAATAGTGTCGAAACGACGGCTCTAAGCGGTACGCCCTGCAAGGACATCGCGAAGTTCACAGATCTCCGTATCAACCCCATTGCCGATCAGGATGTGATCGATACCGAGCCTCTGATCGGCGGTGACAATATCGTTCCGCTGGTCGTGTCCTGAGTATTTCCATGTCACGTCAGCGGACGGGAGCATGCTGCATCCTATGCCTTGGCGCGTTGGTCCTGCTCGGCGCTTGCCAGGACAAGGCCGGCGCACCGGCGCAAGGCGGGGAGGCCATCGCGTCTGAACCCGCGGAGCATGATACGCCCGATCGCGTAGCCGAAAATCTCATCGAGAAGGCGCTGAAGCTGGGTGTCGCCACGCGCGATGATTACACGGCTTTGGTTGAAAGCGGCGGGCTGGACCGTATCGACAACTGGAACGGGGTACGGTTGTCGCAGTTTCAAACCGAATATGCGCCGGACGGAAAGCTGAAGGCGTTTTTCGGTACAACGCCCAAGTCCGCTTCCACGATTGTGGAGATACGGGAAGCCATTAGCGGCGCCTGCGGCTTGCAGGATGACGACTGGGTCCGCAGCGATGTGCCTGGATACATGTCGGCCAAGGCCGTGAACGCGCACTGTGACGTGCTCTATCTGCCTGCGGATGAGCGGAACTGGGCTATCACGGTTAGCCTTCCCGGTTCGCAGGGGGCAGCGGCAGTGCAGGATGTCGACGCGGGCGCAATCTGACCGGCCCGGCAATTCCGCCTTCGTCGCGTGGGTGAAACAAAAATGGGGGCCGTTTCCGGCCCCCATTTCGTTTTTCGAACTGGCCGAGGCCAGATTCCCGATTAGCGCTTCGAGAACTGGAAGCTGCGGCGTGCCTTGGCGCGGCCGTACTTCTTACGTTCGACCGTGCGGCTGTCGCGGGTCAGGAAGCCTTCGGCCTTCACGGCGCTGCGCAGGGCGGGCTCATACTTGCTGAGCGCCTGGGCGATGCCGTGCTTGACCGCGCCGGCCTGACCGGACAGGCCGCCGCCCTTTACGGTGGCGATCACGTCATACTGGCCTTCGCGCTCGGTTACGCCGAACGGCTGGTTGATGACGAGACGCAGCGTGGGACGCGCGAAATAGACTTCCTGATCGCGGCCGTTGACCGTGATCTTGCCGGTGCCGGGCTTTACCCACACGCGGGCGACGGCGTCCTTACGACGGCCGGTGGCGTATGCGCGGCCCAGCTTGTCCAGTTCCTGCTCGCGCAGCGGCGCTGCGGGGCCGGTCGGCTGAACGGGAGCGGCAGCGACTTCGCCACCGTCCTGCGGCGCTGCGGCCGGTGCGGCAGCGGCGGGCGCGCCTGTGGTCAGGCTGGCGAGGTCGGAAAGCGACTGGCGGTTATCGGACATTATGCACCCACCTTGTTCTTGCGGTTGCGCGACGCGAGGTCGAGCACTTCGGGGTTCTGGCCATCATGCGGATGCTCGGTGCCGGCGAAGATACGCAGGTTGCGCATCTGCTGGCGGCCCAGCGGGCCGCGCGGGATCATGCGCTCGACGGCCTTTTCCAGCACGCGCTCGGGGAAGCGACCTTCCAGCACCTTCTGTGCCGTGACTTCCTTGAGTCCGCCGGCATAGCCGGTGTGCTTGTAATAGACCTTGTCGGTCAGCTTGCGGCCGGTGAACTTCACCTTGTCCGCATTGATGACGATGACATTGTCGCCGCAATCGACGTGCGGGGTGAAGCTCGGCTTGTGCTTGCCGCGCAGGATGTTGGCGATGATGCTCGCCGCGCGGCCTACGACCAACCCTTCGGCGTCGATCAGCAGCCACTTCTTTTCGACGGTCGCCGGGGTGGCCGGCTTGGTCGTCTTCATGAGCGCCTTCATGGCGGTGAAACTCCTGTCATTGTGACGGAACGAACAGCGCATGCGCTGCCCGAAGACGCGCGCTAATGGCGATAGGGGTGAGAAAAGTCAAGCAATCAGCGGGATTGCAAACGGGTATCAGGATACCTGTTGCATAATCCAGCCCTCGAATGCGGCACTGGCGGTGCCTTCGATCGCGACGATCGCAGGCGTATCATAGCTATGTAGTGCGGCGATGCGCGCCATCAGGGCGTCGCGCCGGTCGGCGTTCGTCTTGAAGATGACCGGTGTTTCGGCCGCCTGCTGCATGGCGCCACCCCATTCGTAGATGGAAAGGCATGCGGGCATGATATTGGCGCAGGCGGCCAGTCGCTCGCTGACGATCGTCTGTGCTGCCTTTTGTGCATCCGCAGCCGTGCCGAACAGGGTGTAGACCAAGATCAGTTGCGTCGGCCCAGCACATGGACGCACCACGCCGTGGCGCCGACCAGCAGCGCGCCGACCGCCTGGTGCAGCACGGCCAGCGGCAGCGCTATACCGCTGATAACCGTCGATATGCCGAGCAGTATCTGTGTGCCGAGGGTTGCATGCAGGGCGATAGACGCAGGGCGGACGCCCGTCCGTTTCACGCGCATGGCAATCAGGATCAGGACCGCGGCGACGGCCCATGCCCACCAGCGGTGTATGAAGTGAACCAGATAAGGATCACTGCTGACGGTCGCCCACAGCGATCCGGCCCATGCTATCCCCTCTGGCACCAGATGGTCGTTCATCAGCGGCCAAGTGTTGGACACATAGCCGGCATCCAGCCCCGCCGTGAACGCGCCGAACAGCAACTGCACGAGCAACATGACGCCGCCGAGGACGCCAAGGCCGGTCAGACGCGCCGGTCGTGCCGCCGGGTTTCGTGCCAGCGCCTGCAGGTCGAGCGCGGTCCAGATGAGGCCGGCGATGATGAAAAGTGCCGTCAGCAGATGCACCGCCAGTCGATAGTGACTGACGTCGGTGCGTACGCTCAGGCCCGATTCGACCATCCACCAGCCGATGGCGCCCTGCAGTCCACCCAGTGCGAGCAGCGCCAAGAGGCGCGGGCCGTATCCGCGCGGGATCGCCCGCTTCCAGGCGAACCACGCGAGCGGCAATGCAAAGGCTAGGCCGATGAGGCGCCCGAGCAGGCGATGCACCCATTCCCAGAAGAAGATGAACTTGAAGTCCGACAGGCTCATGCCCTGGTTGATTTCCCGATATTCGGGGATCTGCTGATATTTGTGGAAGGCATCCTGCCACTGCCCTTCGTTCAGCGGCGGGAGCGCACCTGTCACCGGCTTCCATTCGGTGATCGACAGGCCGGACTCGGTGAGGCGCGTGATGCCGCCGACGACGACCATGCAGAACACCAGAAGGGCCACGAACAACAGCCAGCGGGAAAGCGCGCGGGGGCGGGGGGTAGGCATGCCGCGCCTATTGCGCCCGCTTGGCCGGAGATTCAAGCAATCCGGATAATAGCGGCAATGCGCCGCAAAAACTTTTGCAATGATATGTTGTATCTTAACCGGTGAGGGTCTATCTGCGTCGCACGATGTTTGAACGGACGCAATCTCGGTGGTCGCTCGACCAGTTGGCCATTGGCCTTTCCGGCCTTTGCGCGATTCACTGCTTTGCTTCCGCCGTCGTGCTCGGGTTGCTGGCGTCAGCCAGCACTTTGCTCGACGCGCCGATCATCCATGAAACGGGGCTGGTGCTGGCGATCCTGCTTGGGGCCGTCGCGCTGGGCGTTGGAGCCTTGCAGCACGGTTTCATGATGCCTGCGTCCATCGGCGGACTGGGGCTGGGTATCATGTCCGGCGCGCTGACCCTGCCGCACGGGACGGAAGAAAGCCTCTATACGCTGTTCGGCGTCGCCATTCTGGCGCTGGGACATGATCTGAACAAGCGCGCGGCCCACTAGGACGGATCGACATTCAGCCCATGCGGGGCTGCAAATGGCGCTTTTCCGTGCTTCCGGTGCTCACGTACCTTTAGTACGCTGCGCTCCGGGTCACGCAAAATCACCATTTTCGCCTCCACCTGAACTGAATGTCGAGCCGTCCTAGCCACGCTTCGGCGAACACGCCTGCGCCATTCCCGTCCGAACATAGTGCTTTCCCCCGGCATGAAGCCCTCCCTATAACGCATCCGTCCTTTCGGCGGAGACGTCATGTTTCGCTTCCTTCATGCGCTGTTCGCGGCGCTATGCCTTTTGGCCGCACCCGCGGCCTTCGCGCAGGCGCGCCCACCGCTGGTCCTGGCTGCGGCGAGCATGCAGGAGTCGCTCAACGCCGCGGCAGACGCCTGGGCGGCACAGGGGCATCCTCGCCCGATCCTGTCCTTTGCCGCATCCTCTGCGCTCGCGCGCCAGATCGAGGCGGGAGCTCCGGCGGACCTCTTCATTTCCGCCGATCAGGACTGGATGGACGCTGTCGCGGCCAAGGGGCTGTTGCGTCCGCGTACGCGTGCGCCGTTCCTGCGCAACACGCTGGTCCTGATCGGGCCGGCGGGCCAATCCCGGACCGTCGCGATCGACCGGCGTCTGCCGCTGGCTGCAATGCTCGGCAACAGCCGGCTCGCCATGGCTGACCCCGATGCCGTACCCGCAGGCAAATATGGAAAGGCGGCCCTGCAATCGCTGGGGCTTTGGCGCGGCGTCGAAAACAGGATAGCGCGCGGTGACAGTGTCCGGGCGGCGCTTGCGCTGGTCGAGCGGGGGCAGAGCCCACTCGGCATCGTTTACGCGACCGACGCGCGCGCGGCATCCACGATAAGGATCATCGGCACGTTTCCGGCGAGCAGCCATCCCCCGATCGTCTATCCGCTTGCCACCCTGAAGACATCGCGATCGCCCGATGCCGAACCGTTCCGTCGTTTCCTGCTGTCAGCCAAGGCGAAGGCGATATTCCGGCGCTTCGGTTTCGGCGCATGATGCGGACGGCCTCATGATCACCGGTCCGGAATGGGCGATCATCGGATTGTCGTTGAAGATCAGTTTCGCGGCCGTCGCGGTGACACTGCCGCCATCATTCCTGCTCGCCTGGCTGCTTGCTCGCAAGCAGTTCTTCGGCAAGCTGCTGCTGGACGGGGTGGTGCATCTGCCGCTCGTGCTGCCGCCTGTCGTGGTGGGGTGGATGCTGCTGCTGCTGCTTGGCCCACGCGGCCCCTTGGGCAGCGCCCTTGAACAGATGTTCGGCGTAACCGTCATGTTCCGCTGGACGGGAGCGGCCATCGCTGCGGGAGTCATGGCAATGCCGCTGATGGTCCGCGCCATCAGGCTGTCGATCGAGACAATCGACCAAAGGCTGGAACAGGCAGCCGCGACATTGGGCGCGCGACCCCTTCGCATATTCGCGACCATTACGTTGCCGCTGGCTCTGCCGGGTATCGTGACTGCCCTTGTACTGGGCTTTGCCCGTTCGCTTGGAGAATTCGGCGCCACGATAACCTTTGTGTCGAACATCCCCGGTGAAACGCAGACGCTGCCGCTTGCTATCTATGCGGCCCTGCAAATGCCGGGGTCGGATGCGGTGGTGTTCCGGCTCGCCTGCATTTCCATTCTGCTGTCGCTTGGCGCACTTGTCGCTTCGGAAGCGCTGACCCGCAATCAATCGAAGCGGAGCGGCTATGTCGTTTGATATCGATGTCGTCCGGCGTCTGGGAGGGCGTGTCGTTGGCGTGCGGCTCGAAGCGCCGCCGGGCATCACCGTGCTGACCGGTCCATCCGGTGTGGGCAAGACATCGACGCTCAACATGGTGGCGGGGCTGTTGCGGCCCGACAGCGGGCATGTGCGGCTTTACGGGGAAAGTCTTTTCGATGCGCACCTTGGCATAGATGTGCCACCGCATCACCGTCGTCTGGGATATGTATTTCAGGACGGCAGGCTTTTTCCGCACCTTCGGGTCCGCGCGAACCTGCTTTACGGTTTCAGGAGCGACCCGGCATGCAGTCCCGTGCTGACCTTTGATGAAATCATCGGCTTTCTGGATTTGAAGCCTTTGCTGGACCGGTGGCCGCGATCCCTGTCCGGTGGAGAGGCGCGCCGTGTCGCCATTGGTCGCGCACTTCTTTCGGGGGCGCGCGCGCTGCTGATGGACGAGCCGCTGGCATCGCTCGATCGCGCGCGGCAGGAGGAGATTCTGCGGATTGTGGAGAAGCTCCGCGATGATAAGCTTCTGCCTATATTGTATGTGACGCATGATATGCGCGAAGCTGAACGGCTCGCTAATCATGTTGTGGAAGTTGGTCGACGTGACGATGTTCCATAAATAAAATCAAACATCCTATAGCGGATACGCATTTTCCGATCGTTCCCGAAAATGCGAGCAGCGGTAGCTGTTCAAATTCACAAAAGGGGAACGAATTATGCGCGCAGCTGCATGGGCATTACTGTGTCTCGTCTCCACGACTGCGGTCGTCCCGCCCGGTGTTGCGTTGGCGGCACGCCCAACGGACGCGTCACTGTCGACACGTCACAACTTCAACATAGAGCCAAAACCCCTCAGCGAGGCTTTGCGCGCTTTGTCTGCGCAGTCTGGCGTGCGGATACTGTTCCCCTACGATGAAGTGGCGCCCTACAAAGGGCGCGCAGTGCGGGGGTGGATGTCCACGGCACAGGCGCTGGACAGATTGCTCGCAGGATCATCGCTGAAGCATGCTGAAGCGGGGAAGGGTGTTGTCGCCCTTGCCCCCGCAAGTAATCGTTCGGCCTTGCGGAACAGGCTGGGCATACAATTGGCGCAGGCGGCTGTGCCGCAGGCCGATGCCACGGTGGATATGACGACGGCCACCCGCGCGCCGCAGGAAAGCGAGCAACTGGGTGGTGAGCCCATCATCGTAACCGGTACACGACGAGCCACGCGTACGGTGGCCGAAAGCCTGGCGCCGATCGACGTGCTGGGAAAAGCGGACCTGGAGGCGAGTGGCAAGCAGTCCGTTCGGGATCTGCTGGGTACACTCGTTCCTTCAATCAACGTTTCCAACGGCGGGGCGGGCGCGAGCTTCGCCGTGAAGACCCTGTCGCTGCGTGGCCTGTCCGGTGACCAGGTACTGGTGCTCGTTAACGGAAAGCGGCGGCATAATACTGCGACGCTCTTTATCAACGGCACGACACAGAATGGGCAGTCGCCGCCCGACCTCGACCTGATCCCGGCCTCCGCCATCGAGCGTATTGAAGTTCTGCGTGACGGCGCTTCTGCGCAATATGGTTCGGACGCGATCGCGGGCGTCATCAACATCATCACGAAAACAGACAGCGCAGGCAGCGCGACGGCGCTGTTCGGCGCGAATGGCGACGGCGGCGGTACGACTGGTCGTGTCCAGGGTGACGCGGGCATCCAGTTCGCCAATGGAGGCCATCTGCACATTGCGGCAGATGCCTATATGCAGGACCGGACCGTGCGCGGCGTAGCCAATCCAACGGTGTTTTATGGCGCGACTGATCCGCGCGAGCCAGCTGCGGACTCGCCCCTGCGTAACGTTAACAAGCCCGGACAACCCCGCGTCACGGGTGTGAATTTTTCCTATGACTTTGCGGTGCCTCTTGGCGAGGCGGCGGAGCTATATAGTTTTGGCACCGGATCGCGTCGCGACGCCGACGCCTGGCTCACTTTCCGTACGCCTGCGGCGGCCAACAACATCATCGAAATCTACCCGCGCGGGTACAGCCCGCATCTCTATCTGTTCGACAGGGACTATCAGGGTGTGATCGGCGTGCGCGGCGATATCAGCGATACATTCCATGCTGACCTGAGCACCAGCTACTCGCGCGATGCTGTTCGCAACGAAACAGGCGGTCTGAACGCGTCGATGGGCGTTAACAGCCCGACTTACATGTATATCGGTACCGTCAAGTCGACGGAATGGACCACCAATCTTGATCTGCAGTACAAGATGCCGTTCATCTTTGCCGAGCCGTTGTTCATCGCGTTCGGCGCCGAATATCGCGAGAATAGCTATACGATCGTTGCCGGCGAACCTGCCTCGTACATAAATGGTGGAGCGACCACGGCATCGGGCGCGCCGCGCCAGCCGGGTTCGCAGGGCGTCACAGGCTTTCCGCCTGAATCAGCCGGGAAGTTCACGCGCAACGCATGGAGTGCTTACCTCAACCTTGAACAGACGATCACGGACGGGTTCGAGATTGCGCTGGCGGGTCGCCACGAGGATTATTCGGATTTCGGCACCACGGATACGGGCAAGGCCTCCGTGCGCATCGAGCCGGTTCGAGGAATCGCGATCCGCGGGACTGCGAGCACCGGGTTTCGTGCGCCAACGCTCCAGCAGATGCACTATTCCTCGTCGTCTACGATTGGTGTGCTGTTTCCCGGCCAGAGTGTGACGGTTCTGGCGCCGGTGCGAGCATTGCCAGTCGATGATCCCATGGCCATCGCGCTTGGCGCCCAACCACTGAAGCCTGAGAAATCCACCAATTTCTCGGCAGGTCTGGTTCTGACGCCGATCCCCCGACTGAACATCACAGTAGACGCATATCAGATCAAGATCAGGGATCGCATCCTGCTTGGCGGCGTGCTTACCGGTGCGGAGATTTTGGGCAGTTCGCCGGAAGCTCCGCTGTACAACGCGATTGGCAACATCCTGAACGACGCGGGATTGGATCCGCTGCAGAGCGGCTTTTACTTCTCCAATGCCGCCAGCACACGGACCCGTGGTCTTGACGTAGTTGCGACCTATCGCGCCAACCTGGGCGGCCTTGGCGCAGCGACGTTCAGCCTGTCGGGTAACTTCAACAAAACCAAGTTCACGCGTCTGGAGGTTCCGGCTGTCCTGGATGCGATCGGAGTGCAACTGATCGACCGGGCGCGGCAGGGCGATTTCACGAAGGGCACGCCCCGCAACAAGTTTGTCGGCAACATCCTTTGGGACATCGGTGCGTTTTCGCTGAACCTGCGGGCGACGCGCTATGGCGAGGTGACGATGGTTTCGACCCTGCCGGCGAACGACGACACGATTGATCCCAAGTTCATCTTTGACGTCGAGGCCAGCGCGAAACTGACCGATGGCATCAAGGTTTCCGTCGGTGCGAACAACCTGTTCAATATCTATCCCAATGTGCTGAAGGCGGCAAACCAGGGTGCCGCCCGTTTCGCCTATTACAACACTTACGCGCCCTATGGGATCAGCGGCGGTTTTTACTACGGCAAGCTTAGTTTCAACTTCTAACGGCAGGTATGTTGATGACACAAGGCGAGGGCGGTCTTAGCCGTCGAGAGGCATTGGCGACGGGCGGTATCGGACTGCTGGCAGCGGGCGCGGTGGGCGCTGTTGCGCAGGACAAGCCCGGTGCAGGTTCCGAAAATGTGGTGACGGTCGAGGATGCGACGAATGTCGCGTTGACCGTTTCACCGGACGGCAAGACCATCGCCTTTGACCTGCTTGGCATATTGTGGACCGTTCCGGTGGCGGGTGGGCCGGCGCGGCGGCTCACGGGTGACTTTGACGATCTGGGTCAGCCCGATTGGTCGCCTGACGGATCGCGGATCGTGTTCCAGTCGTATCGCACGGGAAATTTCCACATCTGGTCCGTGCCGGCGACCGGCGGCGCACTGACGCAGCATACGGATGGCGTGTGCGACGATCGCGAACCGCGCTGGTCGCCCGATGGTAATACGATCGCCTTTTCGAGCGATCGGGGCGGCGGGCGATACGCCATCTACCTGCTGGATGTGGCGAGCGGCAAGGTGACGCCCTTTTCCAAGGGGAGCACCAACGACAGCGAGCCGTGCTGGTCGCCGGATGGCAAGCGCATTGCTTACGTGGCAGGCGGAACGAAACTGATCGTGGCGACGCTGGATGGCGCGGTGACCGAGGCGGCGTCGGTCACGCCTTCTGCCGACCGGTTCAACCCGTCCGCGATCATGGCGCCCAGCTTCGCGCCGGATGGCTCGATCGCCTATACGCGGGTGCAGCCGGGCGCGATTACGCTGGTCCGGGGCGACGTCAACCTGATCGTGGACGAGGACCTGTATCCGTTCCGCCCCGGATGGTTGTTGGATGGCGGGTTCATTTATGGTGCGACCGGAAAGATCCGGCGCATGTCCGCGCGGGGCGCGTCGAGCGTCGTGCCATTTTCGCTGACGGCGCCGGTCACGACGCCGTCCTACACGAAGAAAGTGCGCGATTTCGATTCGACGGTGCCCCGCCCGGTCGCCGGGATCGCGGGCCCGGCATTGTCGCCCGACGGTAAGAAGATCGCCTTCTGTGCGCTCAACGACCTGTGGGTGATGCCGGTCGGGGGACGACCCAAGGCGGTGGTCGCCGATGGTTTCAACGTGTGCGATCCGGCATGGTCGCCCGACGGCAAGCGGATTGCCTATTCGACCGACAGCGGCGGCACGCTCGACATCCACCTGCTGGATGTGGCGAGCGGGAAGAGCCGGCAGCTGACCAACCTGCCCAACCAGGCGGCGACCTATTCGGCATGGTCGCAGGATGGCAAGCAGATCGCGTTTCTGGACCAGGAAGGCGCGTTGCATGTCGTGGAGGTCGCGACCGGCGCAGTGCGCAAGTTGTATGACGCGCTGTGGGAGCCGGGACGGCCATCGTTCGGACCGGGCGGCGAGACGATCGCCTATGCCGCGTTCAAGCCGATCACGTCGCGCTATCGCGAGGGTCATAGCGAAATCCTGACGGTGGATGTGGCCACCGGCAAGGGCAGCTATGCGCCGGTCGCGCCGGGCAAGTCGCTGGGCGTGCGTGGGCTGGACGGACCGGTATGGTCGCCGGACGGCACGTCCATGGCCTATGTGTTCGCGAGCACGCTGTGGGTCGTGGCGGTGGACGAAGCGGGCAAGTTCACCGGTGCCCCCCGGCAGATCACGACCGAAGTCACGGACGCGCCGAGCTGGAGCGGGGACAGCCAATCGTTGCTGTACCTCAGCAACGGCAAGCTGCGGATCGTGTCCGCCAGCGGGGGCGTGCCGAAGACCGTGCCGTGCCGGCTGGAATGGGCGAATGTGAAGCCCAAGGGCCGGACGGTGGTGAAGGCCGCGCGGATGTGGGATGCGATCGGCGCGGACTACAAGACGGACGTCGCCGTTGTGGTCGAAGGCAACAAGATCGCTGCGGTGCTGCCGGCGGCGCAGGCCCCGACCGACGCCAACGCAAAGCTGGTCGACGGCGCGGGCCTGACGCTGATGCCGGGGCTGGTCGATATGCACACGCACCGGCAGATGGCGGGATATGGTTATGGCGACCGTATGGGGCGCATCTGGCTGGCGATGGGCATCACGGCGACGCGATCGCCGGGCGCGCCAGCCTATCACATGGTCGAGGACCGCGAGGCCATCCAGAGCGGCAAGCGCATCGCCGCCCGGCATTTTGGCACGGGCGAGGCCGTCGACGGATCGCGCATCTTCTACAATTTCATGCGGCCGGTTACGGAACCGGGGCAGATGGCGCTGGAACTGGAGCGCGCCAAGGCGCTCGATTACGACATGGTGAAAACCTATGTCCGCATGCCGCACAATGTGCAGAAGGAAGTGGTGGATGCGTCGCATGCGATGGGCATGCACCTGTCATCGCACTATCATTATCCGGCGCTGCACAGCGGCATGGATTGCATGGAGCATCTGGGCGCGACCAACCGCTATGGATATTCCCGCACTATATCGATGCTGGGTGGCGGCTATCAGGATGTGAATGGACTGTTCGCAGCCGCCAAGGCCGGGCGAACCCCGACGCTGTTCGTGGCGACGGCGCTGCTGGGGCTGGACGACGGGCTGGCGCGCGATGCCCGCATCAAGGCGATGTTCCCGCCATGGGAATATGAGAAGCTGATGAAGCGGGTCGAGGCGATGCGCGGCGATACCGGCAAGGTGATGCTGGCGGCGCTCGAGCGGCAGGTGGCACAGATCAAGCAGACCATGGCGGCGGGCTGGCATGTCATATCCGGCACCGACGCGCCCATCGACCTGGTGGCGATCAGCCTGCACCTGAACCTGCGCGGCATGACGCGCTGCGGCGTATCGCCGCACGATGCCCTGCTGACGGTAACACGCCATTCCGGCGCGTTTCTGGGCGAGCCGCTGGGCACGATCGCGCCGGGCATGCTGGCCGACCTGATCCTGGTGGATGGCGATCCGCTGGCCCGCGTGGAAGATGTTGCCAATGTGCGGCATGTTCTGTCCAACGGGTTCGTGCACACCCCGGAATCGCTGATGGCGCCGTTCGCCACGATCAAGCCGTCGGCCGTGCGCAACCAGGTCCTGCCCCAACTGGCGTCTGCCCATCAGCATTACTGGTGGCAGGAAGCCGAATATGTGGAGTCGAGCCGGGCAGCCTGTTGTGCCGGCCATTCGATCGCCCATGCCTGAATTCTGGCGGAAAAGAAGAACCGCGCTGCCGTTGTCGGGTGGCGCGGCTTCAGAGGGAGGATCTACCAGCCCTTAACGGGCGTATTCGGCGGCGGCGAGGCGGGCATATTGGGCCGCCAGCGCGCGGTGCGCCTGCTCTGTCAGGCGGTCGGCCGCGCGTTCGGCAGCCTTTAGTTCCGCTTTCCAGAGCGCAATGAACCGATTGGGTCGTTTGCGGATCATGACGTTAACTCCTGCTGAGGGCGGGGTTGCGCCATGCCCCAGTGTGAACGAACGATGAAGGATAACAAGGGACCATGGAGGTCGGGTGCAACCGACCGGCGCGCCTTTCGGGCCGGTCGGCGCAGAGGCCCGTCACCCTTGCTGTTGCGGGGCGCCCAGGGGGCGTTTTGTGTCCGGTTTGTAATCACCGTCGATGACGGAGATTCCGAAGATGGCTGCCGCTGCCTGCTGGAGCGACACCGGATAGCGGCGTTCGGCTGTATCGGCCTTAATAGACTGATATTTCATATGAATTCCTGAATTCTGCACAAGGCCATAGCGCCTCGATAGGCTGCAAAAGTGCCGCCGCCGCTCAGGATGCGTCGAGCCGTGGCTTCGCCATGGCGCAGTGTATCGAACGGTGCGGCGATTCTCTTCGCTTCAACAGGATCGATAATTGTGCATCGCTTCATCTCCATGACAGCGGGAGAGACACGATCCGGGCGGGGTCGCCTAGGCACCGTGCGCTTTAGCCGTTGGT
>Ga0075012_10000727_pt1 | contig 34581 bp, 36 predicted proteins | sample All_14_2_FD_71474 | JGI IMG/M metagenome (GOLD analysis project Ga0075012, IMG submission 71474) | Freshwater microbial communities in response to fracking from Pennsylvania, USA - Allegheny Zone_MetaG_DW_15 | ecosystem: Environmental > Aquatic > Deep subsurface > Groundwater > Drilled...
GGCAGCTTCGCGCCCGGCGCATGATCAGGCACGAACACGGAAAATGTCATCGGCGTGCCCGTTTCGGTGGACGCATGGGTGTAGACGCCCTGCGTGCCGCCATGGCTGCGCCAGGCAGAGACCTGCTCCATCAGAACACGACCACGCTGCGAATGCTTTCTCCGGCATGCATCAGGTCGAACCCCTTGTTGATCTCCTCCAGCGACAGGACATGCGTGATCATCGGGTCGATCTCGATCTTGCCGTTCATGTACCAGTCGATGATCTTGGGGACGTCGGTGCGCCCCTTTGCGCCGCCGAAAGCCGTGCCCCGCCAGTTGCGGCCCGTAACGAGCTGGAACGGACGCGTGCTGATTTCCTTGCCGGCCTCTGCCACGCCGATGACGATGCTGGTGCCCCAGCCGCGATGACAAGCTTCAAGCGCCGTGCGCATCACTTCGGTATTACCGGTGCAATCGAACGTGTAGTCGGCGCCGCCGTCCGTCAGCTCCAGCACCTTCGCCACGGTCTCATCGCGCGAAAGGCCCCTGCCATTGATGAAATCGGTCATGCCGAACTTGCGGCCCCATTCCTCGCGATCCGGGTTGATGTCGACGCCGATGATCTTGTTCGCGCCGGCCATGCGCGCGCCTTGAAGAACGTTGAGACCAATGCCACCCAGGCCGAATACGACGATATTGTCGCCCACCTGCACCTTCGCCGTGTTGACCACCGCACCGACGCCAGTGGTTACGCCGCAACCGACATAGCAGCTCGACTGGAACGGCGCGTCCTCACGGATCTTCGCGACTGCGATCTCTGGCAGCACGGTGAAGTTTGAGAAGGTAGAGCAGCCCATATAGTGAAAGATCGACTGCCCCTTGTAGCTGAAGCGCGTCGTGCCATCGGGCATCAGCCCTTTGCCCTGCGTCGCGCGAATGGCCGTGCACAGGTTGGTCTTGCCCGAAAGGCAGCTTTTGCACTGCCGGCATTCAGGCGTGTAGAGCGGGATAACATGGTCACCCGGCTTTACCGACAGAACACCGGCGCCGACTTCGCGCACGATGCCGGCCCCTTCATGGCCAAGGACAGACGGGAAAATGCCCTCACTGTCGAAGCCGTCGAGCGTGTAGGCGTCGGTATGGCAGATGCCCGTCGCCATGATTTCCACCAGAACCTCACCCGCCTTCGGCCCTTCCAGGTCCAGTTCGACGATCTCCAGCGGCTTCTTGGCTTCGAAAGCGACGGCGGCGCGGGTTTTCATGGGAAAGCACTCCGGTGGTAAACGATTGCGCATCGCTTACCACCGCCACCGCGCAGATTGAAAGCCGTCCCAAGGCACCATGCGTCTGAAAATATGCACTTCCACAGCGCATGGCACCGAAGGCTGGATCAAAACGCCGCGCGAATGCCCCCATAGAAGGCCCGGCATTCCACAGGATAATAGGCTATCGTCGCGGGCGTCGCCTGCAAAACCGCGCTCATGTCGCCGATTGCCTTTTTGCCGGTAATGTTGCGCGCATCCACAAACAGCGAAACACCGCTGCGCACCTTTGCTTCGGCCCCAAGTCCGAACAACATATAGCCCGGCGCCCGTGTCGTGTTGGCGTAATCGGCCCATGCACCGGTCGGCACCCACTCGACGTTTGGTGTCAGCGCGACCACTTCCGTACCCAACCTCAATTCCGCCCGATACTGGTGCTTGGGCACGACCGGCAGGCGATTATCGCCATATTGAGCATCCCCCCGGAAACGGAAATCATTGCGTTGGTACACCTGGCGCAACCGGGCCCATGGGGTCAGGTTCAGCGTCAAGGCCGCCTCTATCCCCTGATGTCGCGTTCGATCCGCGTTGAAAGTCGACGCCGGAATGTCCGCGCCGGTGGCGAACTGCAGCATCTCATCCCGAATGTCGGCGCGATAGAGGCTCACATCCCACTCGGCCACGCCGACGGAGCCGCGCGTGCCGATCTCAGCCGTCCATGCCTTTTGGGTCTGTACGCCGATCAGCGTGGGGAGGCCTCCGACTGTCTGGAATATCTCGCCGAAGCCGGGCAGCTCGATCGAGCGGCTGTAATTGGCGTAAACCTGGAACCTCTGAACGGGTTCGTAGAGCAGGCCGAATTTCGGGGCAAAACCATCGAACTCTGCCCTGCCGCTTTGCGCTGGCAGAAGGCGATTGTCGCCTTCGCGCGCGCCGGTCGTGTAGATGCCTCCCGCGATGAGCGACAGCGCCCCAACCGGCTTCACACGGATTTCGCCAAAACTGTTGATCGTATGTGCGGTCTGACGCACTTCGGCCGTCAGCGCGCCGCGTCGTCCACCGACGTTGACATATTGCCGCGCCGTCACCGCACCGAAGCGCGCCTGCGTGCCAATCGATACCTCCCATGGGAGCCCCGCGACATCTCCGCCGAAGTCCGCGCTCGCGAACACGCCCCGATCATCGCTTTTCTGATCGATCACCTGAAAGATGGGGTGGAACAACTGCTTGGCATTGTAGAACGCCCCAAAGGCGATCTGGCCCGTGCCCAGATCAACTGTCGTCCGGTTCTGCAGCCGGATCGAATCGACATCCCGTTCCTGATCGCTCGTAACATTGCCGGGCAAGGACGCCTTCGGCGTGGTCAGCGCCTGCTCCCGCGTAAGCGATCCCGGAAGATCCTGATCGATATGGCTGACGGTGGCGTAGAAACGCGTCTCCACGGCATCGGACAACCGAATGCCGACATTGCCGTTGAAGCGCACGGCGTCACGACTGGCATGCGTCCTGTCGCCATCGGATCGGTCGGTCGTCAACGCCAAATAGGCGTCGCCCCGTTCGTCCGCGTAGGCGCCGGCAAGCTTCGTCCGCAGCGTGGAATAGCTGCCTCCGTCAACGCGGAGTTCCACGCGAGGCGCTGTCCGTCCGGTGGGCGTGACGGCATTGATGGCACCGCCCAGCGTGGACCCACCGTAACGCAGCGCGTTGGCGCCGCGATAGACCTCGATCCGTTCAAACACCTGCGGGTCGAGTTCCTGAAAATCACCATTGTCGTCGGCCAGATTGATGGGAATGCCATCCTGCATCAGCGTGAGGCCGCGCATGTGGAATCCACGACTGATGCCGGATCCCCGAATGGAGATACGAACTTCCTGCCCAAAACGGGGCTGGGTGTAGATGCCCGGTGAAAAGGCAAGCGCGTCGCGGAGCGACACGGCAAGCTTTTCGCGAAAGCTGACGGCGTCCACGACATCGACGCCGCCGGGCCGCTTGCGGACTTCTACGCGGGCTTCGTCATTCGCGCGTTGGGCCGTGACGATGATGGCGGCGGGATCAGCCTCGTCGGCAAAAGCGGGAGACGACAGCAGGATGAAGGCAAGCGCGGAGGCGCCCGCCGAAAGACGGATGATATGCGACATGAGAATTGGGCCTTGGAAGAGCGGGCACGCCGCTTTCGCAGGCACCGCTGAAGAGCATTCACCGCGCGCTGGAAAGCGTTCAGCGGCATGGAGACGCGGTGGATGGGCGCGTGCTCCGCACCCTGTCCATTGGCGTCCGTATCTTCAGAGGTTGCCGGGTGGTCCTGTCGCTGGCGGCGGGGGCGCAGCCAGCCCATGGCCGATTGCGGCGGGTGCCAAATAGCGCGGCAATGCCATCGCGGCCGAAAATAGGGGCAGTGCCGCAATGGCAGGCGTCGGCATGTGCAGCGCCGCCACGACCCCGGCAAAGACGCAGTGTTCGCCCGACGGATTTTCCGGGGCCGTTTGCCCCTTGTGCACCTTACCGTCGGCATCCACCCAAGCGGGCATCGCGCCGAAACCGGTGCAGAGGGTTATGGCGAAACCCTGCCCCACCTGCGGCATAAAGCCCGCAGGCACAAGCACGCGCATCATGAGCGCCAGCGCGATCAGGGCGACTGCCGCCCTGCCCCGCCATCCGCCTTCGATGATCCCCGCCCCGGTCATGCGGCCGCCCTTACGAGCCTCCTTCGCGCTTGTCGATGGGACAAACGGTCAGAGACCCGGCGACCCCGCCGGTCAGGCGTCCAGTACGATATCAATACCGAGCGATTGTCCGCCATCGACACAGATCGACTGGCCCGTCACGAAGCGGGCGGCGTCGGAAGCGACGAAGGCGATGACGTCAGCCAGTTCGGCGCATTCGGCAAGGCGCTTTGCCGGGAGCATCGACGCAAGGCCCGCAATCGCTTCCGGTGTCATCTGCGTCTTGACGGCATCGGACATGGTGCCGCCGGGAGCCACGGCGTTGACCGTGATCCCATCGGCCATCAATTCCATCGCTGCGCCTTTCACAAAGGCTTCGATCGCCCCCTTGGCGGCTCCATAGGCGACCAGATTGCGCGACATGCTGCGCCCCGCCGCCAGCGACGAGACAAAGATCGCACGGCCATGCCGGCTGGCGCGCAGCAGTGGCAAGGCGGCCCGGAGGAGACGGAAGGCGCTGTCCGGTCCCACTGCCATCGCCTTTGCCCATTCGGCGTCCGAAAGGCCCCCGATGGGGCCATAGGGTATGTAGGCTGCATTATGGACCAGAATGTCGAGTGCACCGAACCGCTCCTGCACGGCCTGCACAGCCGCCTCGGCCGTACCTTCGCCGCCCAGGTCGATAACGGCCAGTTCTGCGATCCCGCCCTCCGCTCGGATCGCTTCGATCGCCACCTGCCCGCTTTCGGCACTGCGGGTTACGACGAGCGTCCGCGCGCCCTCTCGCCCCAGCTTTTCGCACGTCGCCCGACCAATGCCCTTGCCGCCGCCCGTGACGAGCGCAATGCGCCCACTCAACATGCCTGTCATTCCGCCTCTCCCGCAGACTTATCCTAGCGCCGCGGTCCACGGCCCCGAAAAGCAGGCTCCACGATCTTGCGCTGTTCGTCCAGTTGCCAACCGATATAGTCGCGGATGTCCGCACGGAGGACTTTTATCTCCGCCGATGCGACACCCGCTTCGTCCTCCGCAATGATGATGTCCTGAACATCACAGATATGCTGACGCAGTTGCGCGACTTCATCGCCCGTGGCCGACAAGGTAGGGTAGACCTGCGGGTCACGTTCGCGGACAAGGGTCTGGCGAATATCTGCCGCCACGGCGCCGCCGCGCGGGTGCCGCTCCATAATTTCGGCGGCGCCAGACAACAGCGGTCGCAGCCGGGCTATCTCGTCAAACAGTTGCTGTCCTTCCAGTTCAACGCGCGTTTCCACATGGTGGCAGAGCGCAATGACTGTGGTTGCATAGCTGTAGGCGCTCGATCCCTGCGTCGCGGGACGGACCCAGTCCTCCAGCGCCTGCCGCATGGTGCGTAAAGTTTCGACGGCGGTGGGTGTGAGCAGAGGTTTCATACGACGGTCTCGTTCAATTCATCGAACCAGCGCGCTTCAACGGGTTCACAAATGCCCGCCACAGCGCCGTTCATGCGTTTCATCAAGTAGAATACCTCGGTTCCGGTCCAGCCTTGCCGGATGTCGGCATTGCCATTGTGCATGATCACGGCAGTCTTCTGGCCGTAGAGCACCGATCCGAACGTCCGTAGACTGAGGTAGAACTGCACATTCTCCATGGTCACGCCGTGACCCGAGACCTGGTTGTAGTAGTCGATTGCGTGCTGCAGGTTCCAGATTTCCACGCCGTCCCGCATGATCGTGGGGAACATGTCCTGCATACTTGCGAAGTCGGCTGCCGGATCGCCGATGGAGGCCTCTTCCCAATCGCTCATGGCAACGATCTTGCCATCCTTAAACACTTCCTCTCCGCGCCCATTGGTCCCCTTGCACAGCACGACCAACGGCGCGGCCGGGATATTGCGGCGGAAGGCGGCGAGCGCTTCATTCACGACCGGCATCGGTTCCCGCTGATACTCGCGCAACATGGACAGCAGCCGATCGAGGAAATGCGTTCCCGCGCTCTGCGCATCGGCCGGCGCTGGCAACCGCGCGTCCAGGCCCAGCGCCTTCCAGTCCACTTTGTGCACCAGGGCAATATTGCGCAAATGCTCCTTCGCAATATCGATCCGCAGATCATCATATTGCGGGTCCGGATCATCGACATGGGGCACCTGCCAGCTGCCCTCGATCTGCTCGCGGATATAGAATGGGCGATCCGTCCACTCCGGCGAGGCTTCCCAGGTCAGCACCTTCGCGACCGGGACATCGGTATGTCCCAGTCGCTCATACATATAATATTCCTGCTCCAAGGAGGAATGGATGGTCGATCCGCCCGCGAAGTCACCACGAAACACCACCGAAACCGTGTCCGCACCCGGACCCGGTCGATACTCCACGAAATAGGTAAGCCGGGATGATCCGCGCGGGAACCTCTCTTCCCGCACCAGTTGGGCCTGTGGCCCGAACCTGTGTTTCAGATATTCGCCCAGTGGGCGTTTCAACAATTCCACTATACCCTCTCCTCTTCGCTTTGCCGCGGGCGGGGCGGTCTTCACCCCTCCCCGCAGCGAAAGCGGCTGCATCGCCCGACGTAGAGCGCTGGCATTTTTCATGCAATCTAGAATGTATGTATTTACACAAGCACGCAGCTTGGTAAAAAGCCCCCACGTCCGAACCGGCGATCCATGCCGTGATACCGGATTTGACGAGAGCAATAATCGGTCCCGCACAGTCGGACCGGATGAGGGAGAGGCAATATGATTTCCAAAAGCAGGCTTTTGTGCGCGTCCTATCTGGCGATTGCCTGTACCGCCGGCACTGCCCAAGCTCAGGAGACGTCGCCGCAGGCGAGCGAACAGCCGGCAACCGACATCATCGTCACGGCGCAGCGCCGCGAGCAGCGGCTGGAAGACGTTCCCCTTTCGGTCGCGGTTCAGTCGAGCGAGCAACTGGCGAAGGCAGGCGTCATGGACAGCCGCGGCCTGCAGCAACTGACGCCCGGCCTCGTTTTCCAACAGCAAAGCTCGTTCCTGAACCCTTCGCTGCGCGGCATTTCCACGACCGTGGTCACGGCCGGCGCGGAAAATCCCATCGCCATGTATCTGGACAATGTCTACGTCTCCAGCTTCGCCGGATCGATCATGTCGCTGCCCGACGTGGACCAGATCGAAGTGCTCAAGGGACCGCAGGGCACATTGTTCGGCCGCAACGCCACGGGTGGCGCGATCCGCGTCGCGACGAAGGAACCGGGCAACGATACGGAAGGCAAGATCAACGTCATCGCCGGCATGTATGACGGTGCAGGTTCCAGCCGTTCGGCCTATGATCTCGGCTTCAACGGCTTCGTGTCGGGTCCGATCGCCAAGGATGCCGTCGCCGCGAGCATCGCCTTCGCCTATCGCAAGAGCAACGGATACAGCCGCAACGTCGCCTATTCGCAGGTCTCCCAGGACGTTCGCAACGCCTTTGGCAGCGACCGCATGGGCTATCTTGAGGACAAGCTGATCCGCGGCAAATTGCGCCTGACGCCTTCCGACACGCTCGACATCCTCATCACCGGCTATTGGAACGAATGGGAATCCGATCGCGGTCAGATCGGCGTCGTCCAGTCGAACGGAACAGCGAACGGGCCGGCGCGGCTCAACGACGCCAACGGCGATCCCTACGACTTCATTGTCGGCACACGTCCCTGGCAATATGCCTATGACGCACATCGACCGAATGCCACGGTCGCAGGCAAGGGCACGAGCGCGCGGGTCAAGTGGGACGTCGGCTTTGGCGACGTAACATCGACGACGGCCTATTCGCATACGCGCAGCAAGGAATGGGTCGATTCCGACGCCAGCTATGCGCCTGAATGCCTTGAAATCGCCAATGTCGGCGCGGGCGTCGGCTGCGTCGCGCCGTTTGACACCATCCTCGACAAGACGTTCCAGCAGGAAATGCTGTTCTCGTCCGACGAGTTTGGAGCCTTCAGCTTCGTGGCCGGTGCCAACTATTTCAGTGGTCGATCGACGGTCGATGTCCGAGTCAGCGATTTTGCGACAGGCGCGTTCCCCGCTGGCGACCTGTCCGTGAACTATCCGTCCATCTTCACCTACAACACGTCGATCAAGACCAAGGCTATCGGCCTTTTCGCGGAAGGCACGTTCAAGGCGACCGATCGCCTGACCGCCATCGCCGGCATTCGCTATAGTGATGAGAAGAAGTCGGGCACCACATCCTTCTTTGGAGGCGCGGATTCTCCGCTCGTGCCGATCAAGGACGATGCCTGGACCCCGCGCGTCTCGCTGGTTTACGAAATTGCGGATCGCACGAACATCTACGCCACATGGTCCAAGGGCTTCAAATCGGGCCTGATCCCCGGCGGCAACGCCGGCTATATCCAGGGCTCGCCTGATCCGCTTCCGTCGGTAAAGCCGGAAAAGATCACTGCATATGAAGTGGGCTTCAAGACCGCACGTAGTGGCGCCTATACGCTGAACCTGTCAGCCTTCTATTACGATTATACCGACGTGCAGGTGCAGGCGAGCCTTGGCTCGGGCGGAACCGTAATCGCCATTCAGAACGCAGCGAGCGCCGAAATCTATGGCTTCGACGTCGACGGCTCGCTGACGCTCAGCAATGACTTCTCGATCCGCGCCGGCGCTTCATGGATACCACGCGCCCGGTACGAAAACTTCACCGGCGCGCAGGTGGCTTTGCCGCCCGGCACCTATGGCGGGTTCGTCAACGGGCAACTGGTGGACCTGAGCGGCCAGCGCATGTTCAAGACACCAAAGTTCACCGGCAACATCGCGCTGAACTACGAGCATGACTATGATTTCGGTAAGGTCGAAGCCACCGTCACCGGCTATTACGCCTCGCGGCTATATTATGATCCGACCTATCTGTTCTCGACAGACGAGTTCAAGCTGGGCGCCGAGGTTGCATTCACGCCTTCGGAAAGTCCGTTCCGGCTTGCGTTCTGGGTCCGCAATCTCACCAACAACGACGCCGCCGTATCCTATCAGCTCACATCCAACGCTTCCGTGCTGACGCCGGGCGATCCTCGGTCGATGGGTATCACGGCCGGATTCACCTTCTGAGGCCATCCGGAAAGCATACAGAGCTCGAAAGGCCGTCCCACCGGGCGGCCTTTCTTTTAGCCCGGCCTAGAGCGCGAACGACAAGCCGACACGCCCGGCAAGCGCCACATGGCTCTGCTGTTCTTCTGCGCTGAATTCGCCGGTCAGGGTAAAGCCTTCGCCGCCGCCCGCCAGTCGCAGGCGGCCCAGCCATCCGTCGGTACGCTTGGCGGGCGACAGCGTGAATGCATCGCCTTCACCAAAGCGGGCCGTCGTGGCACCCAGCCCTCCGGCCAGGATTTGCCTGCGGCCTCCCTCCAGTTCGACCCGGAACCAGCCTTCGTCCGGATTTCCGCCGGCCAGATCATAGCCGGCCACCAGCGATCCGCTTGCCGCCAGTTCATCGCTGTCGCGACCGTTTACGATCAGGTTGAAGGCGTCGCCACCACCTGTCTCTGCATAACCCTTTTCGTTCAGGCGGTAATAGTCGATCGATGCAGATGGGCGCAGGGTCAAACGGCCGGTGCGGACCGAATAGGCGGCACCGAACGCACCGGAATAGAGCCAGCCGTTCCAGTCGCCCGCTGCTTTGCGCGTGACGTCGCCAGCCTCGAAGATGCGCAAGCTGTCGAAGGATGCACGCGCCAGCGATGCGCGGGCGTAGGCGTTGAAACGCCCGCGAACGACGCGCCAATAGGCACCCAGTTCATATTGCGCGACCGAGACGCTGTTGTCGTTGTCGCCATTGGCGTCGTCGCTTTTGAAATAGCCAAGCGACACACCGAAATTTCCGGCTCCGGTCACATATTCCGCGCCTCCCGAAGCACCCCAGCCGCTGATGTCGTAGGAAGCGGTGTTACCGAGACCCTTTGAACTGCCCCACGCGACCTGCTGCAGCCAGAAGCCCCATTTGCCCATGTTCACGAAAGGCGCGTTCGGGTCGGCCAGGATACGCGCAGCCGTTCGCGAACCGGATGTTGCCGCTTCGAAAACGCCGCCGGCATGATCGGGCAGCATGCGCCCGACAACCTGCCGGAAATCGTCGCCGTCCGTTATGGCAAGATAGCGATCCGCCACGACGGAGTCCGCATCCAGCACAGCAAAGATTGCATCATAGGCGGCCGCAGCCGACTGGTTGAGGCCGAGTTGTGCAATCGTCTTGCGCGTGATGTTTATGCTCGCGGTTCCTGCCGTCGTGTCCGTGGTCACTGTCCCATCGAACATGTAGGGAATCACCACGTCATCGGTCGACAGGGTGGGCGCTCCCGTCAGGCTGCCTGCGCGCAGGAAGACATAGCTGCCTTCCGCTTCCGACACGTTGGCGAGACGCACGTCCACGGTCGAACCGGTCGCGAAGCTTGCCGCCCCCGTGACGTCGTAGAGCGTACTGGTTCCGGCGGCCGCATCGATGTTGACGCGGATTGCGCCGGTGGCGCCGACACTGAGCGAGTTCAGTGTCACGGTGCCCATGCCGGTCAGGTTGAGCTTGCCGCCATTTACCTGGACGTCGATCGGACCGCTGCCCGATATAGCCCCCGTCAGTACCGCGGTGTCGGAGAGGGTCAGACTTGCACTACCCGCACCGAATGCGGCCGTGCCCGAAAAGGTCGCCGCGCCTGAAAGCGTGAAACTGTCATCGCCATCACCGAAGTTGATGTCTCCCGCAATACTGCCCGCGCTGGCAGAGAGGCTGTCATTACCCGATCCCAATTTTACGGTGCCGACAATCGATGGGAGCGCCGCCGTGCTCGACGCGCGTGACTGCACCAGTGTCAAACCACTTGTATTAGCGGAAAGATCGATGGCGACGGCGTTGCCGCTGGTCACAGATGTGGCGGCGATCGTCCCCTGATTGATCAGGGACGTGACACCGCCGGTCTTGTCGATCAGGGCGATCGCGCTGCCCTTTTCGACCGTGGCGCCCGCGCCAATCGTGCCGCTGTTCGTAATCTTGTAGAGTGTCGCGCCACTGTCGATCTGCAGCCCGATTGCCGTATATCCATCTCCGCCGCCCGTGCTGGCACTGATGGTGCCGCTGGAGATGATCTCCGGCACCGTTGCGCCGCTACCGATGCGCAACACTGTTGCATTTCTGTCCAGAGAAGACGCCCGGACCGCGCCGGCAATAGAGATGCCACCGGCAATCTGGACGTCCCCGCCCAGTCCTCCAACGACCAGCCCGTTACCGTCCACGCCGGTATAGACGCCCGCACCGGCCACAGATCCGTTGATGACCAGGCCCATGCCATTGGCGTTACCCGGCACGGCGCTGATGAGGATTGCTTCATCCTCGGCACCGATGCGCATGGCTGCAGCCGACCCGTAGGAAATGACATTGGCCGTGCCTTCCTCGCTATCCTTGACGCCGTCATTGTCGTCATCGTCGCTGTCATCGTCGGTGTTTGACGGCGGTACGTCCAGGATGATGCCGCCTGCGACATTGCCGGCGATGATGAGCGCCGATCCGCCCTGCAACAGGTCGTCCGCGTCCAGCTTTGACGTGTCGGTGGGTGCGGTCGTGCTGCGATAGCCGGTGGACACGATCGTGCCCTGCACCTTCAAGGTACCGCCAACGTCGCCCAGCATCGCCGCACCAACACTATTGGCGCCCTGAACAGCGGTCGTTCCCGTAATGGAGACGTTGCCGGACACATCGCCGGCACGCAGTCCATAGCTGTTGTCGCCGAGGACCGAAATCGTTCCGCCCTTGGCAATGGAGCCTGTCAGCGGCCCATCCAGAGCAATGCCCGCGCTGGAGTTACCCTCGACCGTGATGGTGCCAGTGGTCGTGATCGTTCCACTGTGCGTGCCGAGCGTGTGGATGCCGTATCGGCCGGAACCTTGCGCAAAGGCCCCGTCAATGTCCCCGTCGCTGTCGCTGTCAGTCGCGGTATAATCCTCATCAATAGTGATGGTGCCACTGTTGGTCACATTGCCCGTCGTGCCCGCATTCACTGCAATGCCGATCGCACCGTTCGCGCCCGTCACCTGAATGGTGCCCGCGTTGGTTATGTTGTTGTTGCTGTCCATCGTTACGGCAGCGCCCGTGGTCGGCTTTACCGATCCGGCGCTGGTGATGCTGATGTCGTCGGCCGCGCCATTATTGATGGTGGCGGTGGAAATGGCCGTCGTCCGGGCAGTCGTGACGGAAGTCTCCGCATGAACGGCAGCGATGGGGAAAAGGGCAACGACGGGTGTAAGGCAACTACAGCAAAGAAGACGGCGCATGGAATGTCCCTGATCATTGGCTGGGCTCTATGGCCCCATTGCCGATCAAGACGCCGCCGCCGCTCCGGACCCGTCCAGACGCGACGCGCAACATATCATTGGGAAAATTGCGTGAGTGCCCCGCTCTAGCCGCCTTAAGAGGTAATCTCGCGAGATTTCAACAGACTGACGGATCAATCGCCAATCGGATTGGATCAACGCCGCGCGGCGACAAATTCCAGCAGCATTGTCTTCGCTTCGGTCAGCGTACGTTTGATGCCATCGGGCGTTTCGTTCAGCAGCTGCGCCATCGCCGCGCCCTGCGCCATCACCAGGGTGATATCGAAGCTGATCGCTATCAGTTCCGGTGAAAGATGACCGTCCAGATTACGACGCCAGAACTCCCTGAACTGCACGGTCAACTGATGCTGCATTGGCAGCGTCCGTTCCTTCAAAGCAGGGTCTGCGCGACTGGCGCTCCAGACATCGAACACTGCGATATTATCGTCCGACGCGGTCAGCGCGATCACATGATCCAGCATCGCCGCCACCCTGTCCTGCCCCGTCACGGATGCCGGCAGGGAAAAACCGTCCAGAGCCCTGCGGATGCGGTCATCCAGCTCCTCCACCACTGCCACCACCAGTTCGGCGCGGCTGGTGAAATGATGCTGGATGGCGCCGCGTGTGAGATTTGCTTCGGTGGCAATCTCCGTCATGTTTGTGGCCGCTAGGCCACGCCGCAACAAATGCCGAATAGCACTTTCAATCAGGCTCGTGCGCGACGCTGCGCTGCGCTCTTCCTGAGAGCGGCGCGGCTTGGTGCGCGCTACTTTGGTCGTGACCTCATTCATCCCCCTGTCGATGCCCTGTCTGAAGCGGCTTTTCAAGCACACATCACTTTACATACATGCAGCAAGGAATGTATGCTACCAAACCATAACGTCGATGTCCGGCAAGAGCCGAAGAGAGGATTGAATGAATACGGCAGTTCTGGAGGCGGATGCCCCCGTCGATTTCACCAGCCCCGATCTGATGGCGTATCCGCACGCCTTTCTGGCGCGCGCGCGCGAACTGGGTCCGGTCGTGAAGGCCAAGGTACCCGGCGGAATGGAAGCCTATCTCGTCACCAGCTTTGCTGCAGTGTCCGAAGCGACCAAGCGAACGGCCGATTTCTCATCGCAAATGGGTCATCTCACCAATCGTCCGAACATGGACAATCATGAAGCGCTGGCGATACTGGCGGAAGCCGGGAAAGCCGGATCGGGCCTGCTGCTGGTTTCCGATGATCCCGATCACGCGCGTTACCGCGCCCTCGTCAATGCCGTGTTTGCCCATGGTCGCATTGCCAATCTTCAGCCTGTGATTGAGCGCATCGTCAGGCAACTGCTCGACGATCTGGCGGCAAAAGATGAAGCGGATTTCGTCAACGAATTCGCTGTCCTGCTGCCCACGTACGTAATCGCAGACATTCTGGGTCTGGAACGCGATCATTGGCACAAGGTTCGCCAATGGTCCGATTCGGCCATTCTGCTGGTCAGCCGCATGGGAACGCCGGAACAGGAAGTGGAAGCGGCCAAGAACGTTGTGCAGTTCCTGCGCTTCATTCGCGAGCGACTGGCGCTGCGCCGCAAGGAGCCTGCGGACGACCTGATCTCCAGCCTGGTGCATGTCGGGGTTGAGGGTGTCCCCCCTCTCAACGACGATGAGGCTACCGCGCTCACGCTGGAAATCGCCGTCGCTGGGAACGAGACGACGCGTAATACGCTGATGAGCGGTCTCGTTCAGTTGCTGCGGCATCCCGACCAGCTGGAGTTACTACGCAACGATCCGTCGCTTGTCGCCAACGCGATCGAGGAATTGCTCCGCTACGAAACGCCGGCGACGTCCATGTGGCGCATCGCCACGCGCGACACGGAACTGGCGGGTATCTTCATCCCGGAGGGCGCCAACGTCCTGTTGCGCTTTGACGCGGCGAACCGCGACCCGGCGCGTTTTCCAGACCCGGATCGTTTTGACATACAGCGCAAGGAAGCGCGGCATCATGTTGCCTTCGGTGCGCCGGGTATCCATCGCTGCCTGGGCCAGATGCTCGCACGCAAGGAACTGGCGATAGCGCTGCCCGCGCTGCTGTCGCGCCTGCACGACATCCGCGTGCTCGATGACAGCAAGACAGATTATTGGCCCGGTTTGCTGCACAGGGGCATTACAAGTCTGCACATCGGCTACAAAGTAAGCTAGATTACCAGCCACTCAGGAATAACGGACAGGCTGGTGGAGAGTCGGACCTGCCCGACAGGAGCAAGACAATGAACAAGATGGTCAAAAAGTCGGAGATTACCAAGGGTTTCGGTACGAAGGACCGCCCGGTCACGCAAGAGGTGTGGAACAACGAAGTGTTCCTGCCGGGTCATGCGTCGCTGCACGCCGATGGCGCAATCGAACCGGACGCACGTCATTTCGACCATTCCATCTATTTCGATCCCAAGGTCGCCGCGCTGGAGCACACCTATGTGTGGGAAAAGAGCTGGCTTTATGTCGGCCGTGAGGAAGACCTGCCGGAAATCGGCGACCGTATGCCCGTCAATGTCGGTGCGCGTTCCTACATGATCGTCCATGCGGGCGAGGATCAGTTCTTCGCCTATTACAACTCCTGCCCGCATCGGGGCACAGAGCTGTGCGATAAAAAGGAAAACGCCGCGACCATCCGCTGCCCCTATCATGGCTGGGAATGGCAAAATGGCGGCAAGCTGAAGCGGATTCCCAGCCACTGGGACTTCAAGGAAATCACCCCCAACAATGGCGGCCTGCCCAAGGTGCGGCTGGAGCGTTGGGGTGGCTTCCTCTTCATCAACGCCGATCCAGATGCCCCCTCGCTGCTTGACGCGCTTGGCATGATCCCGGATCACTTCAAGGAATTCGACTACGCCAACCGCTACACCTATGGTCATTTCAAACGCGAGATGAACTGCAATTGGAAGGTTGCGCAGGAAGCGTTCCAGGAAGCCTACCACCTCTACGCCACGCACCCGGAGGCTGTGCCCTTCGCCGGCGATGCGCAGGGTAAATATGACGTGTGGGAAACGAAGGGCAGCCATGTCGGTCGCAACTCGACCTATTCGGCCATCCCATCCGCGCATGCGCCGGCCGATACCGATCCGGTCGCTTCGGCACAGATGTTCATGCAGGCCACGGGCGACTGGCACTATCCGGGCTATCCGGTCGCCGAACTGGATCCCAAGGGCGACCTGCGTGCGCAGATCGCCAACTGGATCCGCGACGCTTTCAAGGAAAAGCATGGCCGGGATGCCAACCTGCCTGACGCGATCCTGCTGGATTCGCTTCTGTACTTCTTCTATCCACACTCCTGCTTCTGGCTCTCCGAAGCCGTGCCGTTCACCTATCAGTTCTGGCCGCACGCCACGGACCCGAACAAGAGCTACTTCGAAGTGCGCATGCTCTATCCGGTGAATCCGGGCCAGGAGCGTCCGGCGGCCGCACAGTGCGTGAACCTCGGCCCGAACGATTCAATATTCCAGGCGATGCAGGCCGAGTTTGGCTTCCTGGCCTATATTTTCGACCAGGACTGCGGCAACCTGCCACGCGTGCAGCGCGGCGCCCATTCGGCGAATATAGAGAATCCGACGACCGTTCTCGGTGCCTATCAGGAATCGATCATCTCGCACTGGAACACAGTGATGATCCGCGCGATCGAGGAAGGTATCGCCGCAAGGGCTGACTGATCGGATGCGCCATCGCAAAAGGGACGCGGAGGCAACCTGCCTCCGCGTCCCTTTTTGTTCCGATAATGCGCGCCCTTCAGAAAAGCACGCCCGCGTTCGACCGATTGATCGGTCAGGCGGTCGCCTGCTCCGGCTTCTTGGCTACCCACGAAGGCTGAGCGCGCTCGGTCGCCTGCGCATAGGCCGGGTGGATGCAATCCTCCAATATATCGACCCGGTCTTCGCGGGGGCTCCAGCCCAGTTCGTTGCGCGTGCGCGGGCAACGTTGGCGACTATTGGACTGCAGCACGATCTTGCCCAGTCCCTTGTCCCAGATCTCGCAGGCCTCATCGACCGTAACCGATTTGGTTGGCACGCCCAGATGCGCAGCGATCGTCTTGGCGATGACGCCATAAGCAACTTCGCCCGACACTGCGAAATAAAGGGCACCCGCCGTACCGCGCTCCATGGCGAGCCGATAGATTTCCGCCAGTTCCTCGACATGAATGTTGGAATAGACGTTCAGGCCGCGACCGATATGGCAGACTGCGCCAGTCGTGCGCGCCGAATGATAAAAATCGGCGATAATCTGGCTTCCGCCGTTGCCCCAGATCAGCGAGGGGCGGATCACCATGCCGCGGACGCCCTTTGCCGCAGCGTCACGAACGACCGCCTCGTTGATCAGGCGCGGTGCGATCTGGCGCTTGGGCACGAAGGGCTCGTCCTCAGCGAAGCTGCGTTCATCCCACAGCCCGCCTGTCGGGATCGACATGAGGCTGGTGCCGCTGCTGAAGATAAAGGTCCGGTTGCTGCCTTCCAGCGTGTCGACGATCTTTTCCGCAAGCCGCTTTTCATCATCAAGCATGAGCTGCGCAGCCATGATGACGGCCTCCTGCCCTTCGAGCAAGGCGGGTATGCTGTCGAGATCTTCGAGATTGCCGCGCACGGGGCGGACGCCCAGCTCGCGCAGCACTGCGTCGTTGCTGTCATTCCGCGAAAAACCTGTGACGTCGTGACCATGCTCGAGCAGGTTGGCGACAATATGGCGGCCGAGAAACCCGGTCGCTCCAAGTACGATCACTTTCATGGCCTGCGCCTTCCTCTCATACAATAAAATACATTCATGAACGCATGTAACTTGCAATCTTTGAACGATGCAATAGGTTCCCTCTTGAGAGGATTCTTGAAACCATGCAAATGATAATCATGCAAACCATGATGCGAGAGGTAGTGCCCGCATTTGCGGCTATTCCAGTGATGGCGCGTCTTGCCATTCATAACTGAATGCCCGTGTCGCTACCCGTCGATCGATGGGGAACCATCCTTAGCCCACTGCCATCGATCGACGCCCTGACGGTGCGGCCGACGCGCGCTCAAACAACTGTTCCAGGCATCGCTGCAGCGCCCCTGCCTATCGGCACGCAGCCCCACCAAGCCAAGTTTACGTGCAAGATGATCGAGAGAGGATAATACGATGTTGACACCCTATGACGAGTTTCCGGTCCATCAGGCATCGCGGACGTTCAGCTTCATTCCCTGTACCGATTATATGTGGGACGACGGTTATTATTTCGGCGTCTTCAATCCGGATGAGGGCGTGTTCATCGCCACGGGCGCGCGTGTAAATCCGAACACGGACATGTTCGGCGGGTACGCCTTCATCAACGACAATGGCATGCATTCGACCACGCGCTTCAACCGCGTGTGGCGCGGCAATTTTGACGTGGCAATCGGCCCGTGGCGCGTGGAATTCGTCGAGCCCCTCAAGAAGATACGCCTCGTCATGGAAGAGAATGACTCCGGCCTGTCCTTCGACATCCTGTGGGAAGGCGTTTCACCCGCATTCGAGGAAGATCATCATTCCGCAGAGAACCGCGGCCGTCTGACGACGGACCAGACCCGCTATTCGCAGCCGGGCGTCGCGACTGGCTGGGCCATCCACAATGGCAAGCGCTATGAAATCACCCCGGACAAGTGGTTCGCCGCACGCGACCATAGCTGGGGCATCTACGCGGCGCGTCCGCCGCTCGCGCCGCTCCAGTCGCTTTTGCCGCCGGTCCGTAAGACTGGGCCGCAGCGTGCGATGCGCTGGTGGAACTGCTTCGTTGCGGGCGATTACAGCGGTTTCTATCACCTGCACGAAACGCCCGAAGGCGTGCAGACCAAGATGAACGACGTGTTTGGCACACCGCTGGGTGGCCATGCCTTCAAGGGCTGGAATAGCGAGCCGCTGCATTTCGTGTCCGCGCGGCACGAGATGAACTTCGCCGAGGGCACGCGCATGCTGACGGACGCAACCATGCATCTGGAGGATGACCATGGCGGCAAGTGGAAGATAGAATACAAGACCGCCGCGCCGCCGTGGATGGGTCAGACGATGGGCTATCACCCCGGCAGCTGGAAGGACGGCGGCACCTTCCACACCTATCACGGTTCGGAAGAACTGGCAATCGAATGGGAAACGCTGGATTGGACAGTGCAGCCTTTCGTCTACACCCCCTACAAAGTGTCAGGCGAGCATCTTGCCACCAACTTCGGCGAAGGGACCGGTGTCGAGGACAAGGACAATGCCGGCAAGAAGACCCATGGCGTCGAGTATCTGATGGCCGTGACGCTGCACGCGCCGGACGGATCGATCCACAAGGGCGCCGCGCAGGTCGAGATGTTCATCAACGGTCGTTATGACCCCTATGGCTTCGAATGAAGCTGTGGCTTGACGGCAAGGTCGCGCTTGTGTCCGGCGGCAGCGCCGGCATGGGCCGCGCCATTGCACTGGAACTCGCCGAGGAAGGCGTTTCCGTGATGGTGGTCGCGCGGCGGGAAGAACCGCTGCGCGACACCGTGGCGGAAATCGAACGCTTCGGCGGACGGGCTGCCTGGGTCAGTGCGGACATGTCCTCGGAAGCGGGCATCCGCCACGCGGTCGCGGAAACACGGCGCGCATTCGGTGATCCCGATATCGTCGTTGGGAATGTCCGCTCGGTCCTGCGTTACCGCTTCGACGATGCTTCAGACGATGATTTTCGCCAAAGCAACGAGCAGGTAGTGTTGTCATTGGCCATGCTCGCGCGCGAGACTTATCCCGCCATGAAAGCCAAGGGCTTCGGCCGCTTCGTCAATCTGGGTTCGGTTTGCGCGAAAGAACCACACCGCTTCTTCAGCATTGTCCTTTCCAACACCTATCGTGTCGCGGCGGTGGGTCTTGCCAAGAGCCTTGCCAACGAACTGGCGCCGTTCGGCATTACGGTCAACACCATCGCTCCGGGCAGCATCGACACGGGTCTCAACGAGCAGACACAGAGCGGAGAAGGCGGCAGCGCCGGGGAACGGCGTGAGGATCCGCCCGTCATCCAGATGGGCAGACACGGGCGACCCGACGAAGTTTCGGGCCTTGTGACGTTCCTCTGTTCCGATCGGGCGAGTTACATCACCGGGCAGACAATCGCCATCGACGGCGGCTGGACGCGTGGCCTGTTCTGACGGACAAGAACGCAGGAACGGAGAGGATGCGAAATGACCGTGGATGAAATGCTGGCGCGTGAAGCCATCCGCTACACGCTGGAACTTTATAATCGCGCGTCGGACAATGCCCGTTATGAATTGCACCATCAGGTCTTTCACCCCGAGGCTGTATTCGAGGTACAGGGCAAAGGTGAGTTGATCGGGCCGGATGCAATCATCGCGATGCTGCAGCCCGCGGCGGAGCGGCGCGGCGCATTCGAGCCGGGAAACTTCCAGCGGCATAATCTGACCACCACAATGATCGAGTTTACCGATGCGGATACCGCGTCGGTTGTCACCTACATCATCGTCGCCACCGAACTGGGGATCGATCACACGGGGCGCTATGACGATATTTTCACCAGGAGCGGCGATCGCTGGCTGATCAGGCGACGGCGTGCATCCATGGAATGGTCGCGTCCCGACTCTCGTTTCACGCGCTGGCTGGGGGCCGGCAAACCCGTTGAGAAGGAACAGGCATGACCGCTACAACACGCTATCCCGAGTTCGGCTGCTACGCCCTGCCCGGGCATATTTCCGATCCGACGGCAGCGATCGACGAGATCAAAGATGCAGAGCGGCTCGGCTTTGGATCGATCTGGATTTCGGAGCGCTTCGCCGCGAAGAATGCGGATGTGCTTTCCGGCGCGGCGGCGATGCTCTCGCCGTCCATGGGTATCGCCTCTGGCCTGATCCAGAATATGCCGCTGCGCCATCCCATAGTGACGGCTGGCTATGCCGCTACGATGGCGAAACTGACGGGCGATCGCTTTGCACTCGGCGTCGGGCGCGGTACAGACAGCTTCGCGGACGCCAGCGGCACGCCCCGCCTCACCTTCCGTATCATGGAAGACTATATCACCATTCTGCGTCAGCTCTGGCGCGGCGAGGCCGTGAACTATGAAGGGCCGTTGGGCACCATCAAGGGTCTGCGGCTGGGCGTGGATTTGCCCGTCGTCCCACCTGTCATCTGCGCCGGTATGGGCGAAAAGACGTTGAAATGGGCCGGCCGCGTTGCGGATGGCGTGGTCTTCAATTCACTCTGGACTCCGGCTGCGGTGGAAGCCTCGGCAAAGCTCGTGCGGCAAGGTGCCGAGGAAGCGGGGCGTGATCCCGCATCCGTCCGTATCTGGACCATCCTGGTGACGGCTTGCGACGTGCCGGAGGAAGCAATGCTGCGCTACGTTGTGCGCCGCATGAACACATATATCCTCTTCCCTGGAATGTTCGACGCGATCTGCGACGCCAACGGCTGGGACAAGGGTGAAGCCGTACGGTTGCGCGAGGCGCTGGCGAAGTTTGATACGGCACGCCCGGCGGGCACGATGGGTGACGAGAGCACCACACGTGACCTGGACCAACTGCGCCAGATGGCAGCGCTTTATCCAAAGGAATGGATCGAGGACGGCAATGCTGTCGGCACGGGCGAAGACGGTGCGCGCGCAGCCCTCGCCCGTCTGAAGGCCGGCGCGGACGGCGTCCTGTTCCACGGCAGCGCACCGGCAGAGATGGAAGGCGTGCTCAAGGCCTGGAGAACTCTACGTCCTGCCGACCTGCCCACCCTTCCCGTAAATCCCGGACTTTAAGCCCGGGATTTTCAGGCCTCGCAGCTTACAGAAACTCGACGTGGTTCTCGGCCGTCGCCGGGTGCACCGTCGATTTCCCCGCGGGATAAACATCGAAAATATCGGGTGCCATTTCCAGGCCACTGAAATTCTCAATCGTCATCGGTTCGCTGCACAGGTCGAGCATCTTGCCAACGATATCGTTGAAAACGTCGGTCTGGCGGATCGCCGCCACCGCGTCCTCATTCTTGTAGGATTCGATCGCCACCAGAACATTGGGATCGCGCCCGAAACCATAGAAAACGAAATTGCAGTTTTCGCGCATGAAATCCATCGACCCCTGCCAGAGCGGATTGAAGATCGCGAGGAACTCATCCCGCTTGCCCGGCTTGATCGTATATTTCGACACGAAAAGGTTCGACTTGGTTATCACTGTATCGGCCATGACCGGCTCCTCTCTTGATGTCGCGCTCCCGCAACCGATGTACGCGCGTTCCATGCATTCTTGATTGTATGTATCGCTTGGCGCATGGTCTAGGAGTGCAGAATTTACGGCGCAAGCATAATTCAGCCTGCTCCATTCAAGAACAAACTGATGCACCCGAACGATAAGAAAGCGCAGCATCATGACCGCGCAGAAAACGGAGAGCGAAGATGGATTTGGAGGGAAAGGCAGCTTTTGTAACCGGCGCCGGTAGCGGCATTGGCCGCGCCAGCGCGCTATGCCTGGCGCGCGCAGGCGCAAGCGTGATGATCGTCGATCTGGATGGATCAGGTCTGGATGAAACCGCCGCGATGATCCGCAAGACTGGAGGTGCAGTACACCCGGCAGTCGTAAACGTCACTGATCCACAGTCTGTGTCGGCTGCCGTGGCGGAATGCGTCGCCACTTTCGGCACTCTTGATGTTGCGCACAATAATGCAGGCGTAACCCATGACGCCACGCCCTTCGCCGACCTGCCCCTGGCCGCTGCGCAACGGGTGATGGACGTGAACTTCTGGGGCGTTTTTCACTGCATGCAGGCCCAGATCAGGCAGATGTTAGCGCAAGGCGGCGGCGCAATCGTAAATACGGCCTCAGGCGCAGGCATCGTCGCAACGCCGCAATACGCCACCTACTGCGCGTCCAAGCATGCGGTTATTGGCCTCACCAAATCAACTGCGGCCGAATATGCTGCACAGGGCATACGCATCAATTCGGTGTGCCCGGGCTATGTCGAAACACCCATGACCGATCCACAGCGCACCGACGCTGCAACGCGCGCAGCAATTGCTGCAGCACATCCGATCGGCCGCGTGGCACAGCCTGAAGAGATTGCGGAGGCCGTTCTATGGCTTGCGTCCGCTCGATCGAGCTTTGCCGTCGGTCTCAACATGCTGGTCGATGGCGGATATTCGCTCGCCTGACACCTTCCCTTCCTGATTTCCCGATTACCAATGAAAGGACAATGACGAGGATGACCAAGACAAAGCTATCCCCCGAAGCCCGCATCGACCTCAGCGGCCAGGTTGCCGTTGTTCTGGGCGCATCAGCAGAAGGCGGCACGGGCTGGGATGTTGCCGAAACGCTTGCGGCCAACGGCGCCAAGGTCGTCGTCGGCGCCCGTTCGCTGCCACACCTGGAGCGATTGGCGGCAAAGATCGGCGGGACTGCCGTACGCTGCGACGCGGGCAGCGAAGAAGATATCAAGGCGCTCGCCAAGGCCGCGATCGATACCTACGGGCGGCTCGACATCGCCGTGAATTCCGCAGGCCAGCCTGTAATGGGCGTGATTTCGGAAATGACGCAGGATCTGCTCGACACGGCCTCACGCGTAAATTTCTTCGGCGCAACCTTTTTCATCAAATATATGGCGGAAGCCATAGGCACCGATGGATCGATCATCTTCATCTCGTCCATGTCGACGACCCACCCGGTATTCCCGCACATTGCCTACGCGGCCGCCAAATCTGCTGCGGACTGCATCGTGCGCTACGCTGCGATCGAATATGCGGACCGCAACATCCACGTGAATTCGATCCTGCCCGGCGCGATCAACTCCGACATGGCCAAGGAAGCCTTTGCCGATCCGGAATTCGCGCGCATCTACGAGCGCGAGATTCCTCTCAATCGCGTCGGTGTGCCATCTGACTTCTCGAACGCCGTGCTTTGGCTGGCGGGACCGTCCTATGTAACCGGCCTCAATCTTCAGGTTAATGGCGGCAATCATCTGACCCGCATGCCGCGAATCGATGAAATGCCGGGTGGAGCCGAGGCCTATGGCTCGGGTAAAACCTTGGCGGACCGATAAATGAAACCGGGTCGGGGCCGCATTGCTTTGCCGCAGAGCGGTTCCCGCCGTCGACTGGGGGGAATGGTAGCGGAGGAGGGACTTGAACCCCCGACACGCGGATTATGATGCCGCTCTAGAATGGCCCATTTCCGCTAATAATACGCGTCGTGTTGCATCCATGTTGCAACCAGCTTGCCAACCCTTCGCGAGCAGCGTCGCATCGAGGGGGATATGCGTAATGAGTTTGGCCCGGTATCACGATGGGCGATCCTAGTATTTATTGACGAGAGTGGCGACGCCGGCTTCCGCTTGGACAAGGGTTCATCTGCGGTCTTCGCCGTCGCGATGGTCATGTTTGATGACCATGATGTCGCACGCGAAACAGCCGCTGCCATTGATACCGCGCGGGCAAATTGGGCCGGCCTTCGCGAGTTCAAGTTCAGCAAGGCAAGCAAGGATGCGCGCGACGCTTTCTTTGAAGCCGTCTCACCATTCAGCTTTCGGGTCCGGGCTTTGGTTGTCCGTAAAGAGCAAATCTACTCCGGCCGGCTGAGGACCGACAAAGAGGCATTCTACCAGTTCTTCGTGAAGACCATGATGAAGTTCGACAATGGGCGCTTGCAGGCTGCGCGCATCATTATCGATGGCTCAGGTGAACGCACGTTCCGCCGGGATCTCCAGGCTCACCTGAAAAAGCACACCGCTGCCGGCGCGATAAAAGACGTGCGCTTGAAAGATTCGCGCGGAGATAGTCTCGTCCAGTTGGCTGACATGTGCGTCGGCGCGGTGGCAAGATCGTACAGAACAGATCGTCCAGATCACAACCGCTGGCGCCGCATGATCCGGAACAAGCTCGATGATGTCTGGGATTTCGAATAAGGGTGCGCTCTTCCGTCCTATCCAACCGATTGGCTGGAACGCACACCGTCCGGTGACAATTCGGAGCGGAAGAGCGACTTGGCAAAAATGCATATACGCATAATCGGTAAATTTTCAACTGATGGTTGAACTACCAACCGCCGTCCATTCGGCGGCCGGTGGACGGTTATGCCATCAGATCCGCACCAGCGGCGGCAATAAGATCAGCATCACCGCCTGCATCCACAATCAGATGCCCGTAGGTATCGATCGTCAGCTGGATGCTCTCATGACCGATCCACGTCTGCAGCCGCTTCAAGTCGATCCGCTGAGCGATCCAACTGGACGCCGCGGCATGGCGGAGGGCATGGAGGCCATACTTGCCGGTGAGGACGGGCTGCTCATCCTTGTCCAGGGCCGGGCGCTTTGCCCTGTCGACCTTCGGCACCGTCAGCCCGGCGCGGACCTGCGCTGGGATGTACATGCGCCGGAGCATGTTCTGATGCCACTGCGCCCCGCCCTTGGCGTTCGGGAACACCAGGTCGAGTTCCGACGAGCGTGCGCGCAGCTTCCATGCTTTAAGGGTGGTGACGAGCGTCGATGAGATCGGGATGGACCGATAGCCGGCCGCGCTCTTCGGCGGGCCGATGATCCCCCACTGATCCGCGCGCTGCGATACGCTGATGGTCGACGCCTTGAAGTCGACGTCGACCCAGCGGAGCCCGCGCAGTTCGGATGATCGGAGCCCGGTCAATATGGCTGTCAGCAGCAGTGGCTTTTCGTCGTCCGTCGCCGCCGCCAGGAGCGCTTTCAGTTCCACCTTGGTCGGAATAACCACCCTCGCCTTCTCACGGCTCGAGCGCGTCACCTTGACCATCTTGGCGACGTTCTGGGCGACCAGGCCGCGACGCTGGGCTTCGGTAAGGATCATCGACAGGGACCGGACGACCTTCCCCGCCATGGCTCGTGATCGCGTCGCCACAAGGTCGTCGCGGAACTGCTCGACGCGCGGCATGGTGAGGCGTGAGAGTTTGAGGGTGCCGATGAGCGGATCGATATGAAGGCGCTTATGCTCTTGGTACTGCTTTATCGTGGAGCGTTCGCGATCGTCGGCTTCGGCTTTGGCGATCCAAAGTTCGGCTGCCTTTGACACCGTGACGGACTGCGAATCGGCGGTGTGCGTGCCTTGCTGGACTTGCCATGCGGCGCCGACGGACCATTGCTCGGCATCCTTCTTGCGCGCGAATGTTTTCGATCGGCGCTTGCCCGCGGCGTCCTTATAATCGACCTGCCAGGCCGACTTTTCCTCGCCGGTGGGGGCGGTCCAGGTGCGGCGTCGGATGGAGGTCATTTTCCAAAAGCTTCAGCCGCAGTCGGCGAACTCGCCCATTCTGCAAGGCTAGAGATGAACCTGCGCCGTTCCCCTCGCCGCACCACTTCAAGCGTATTCGCGAGATCAGAAATAGTCATGTGAATGAACAATACGCTCATCCTACGCGGCTTAACGTCGGTGATAGACTCGTTGAAGGTCCCCGTTGCCGCCGCTGAAACTACAATATCCTCGTGATGGTCCATGAGGTCGGCCAACATGCACGGGAAAAAGGTAAAACTGGAAAGACCTAACTCCGGGTCATAGTCAGAGCCAGGCGGGCCCTTGTAGGCACCAGATACCACTTGGCCGATCGTCTCGATAATTTCGGCCGACCTATGACGCATCAGCTTGACAGTTTGTTCGGGCAAAATTCCAAACTGTGCAAATTCAGTAGCAAGCGCGATCAACGTTAGCTGGGGAGCAGTGTAGGGCACCCTCTTCCCACGGCCGGTGTTCACTCCGCCTGGAAAACCAAGCTTCTTCAGATGCTTAAGCCGCCCTTCAAGCGCCGACCGTCTAGCAAAAATGCCGTTGATTGAGCCAACAACATGCTCGACCTGAGCATATGTGTAGGTTGCTGCATCGACATTCAGACTCATAAGCGTGTCGATACGCTTTTTCCATTGTGCAAAACAAGTGAACAGTTATAAGAGTAACGCCACGCTTGTTCTAAAAGGGAACATTCAACGATGCTCAGCGACGATTTGCTAAAGGGAGCAAAGGCCGCAGCGGCCTATTGCGGCCTCTCCACCAACATCATCTATCGGATGGTTGAAGATGGCCGCCTCCCCGTAATCCGCCTTGGAAAGACGCTTTTCTTCAAGAAGAGTGAACTCGAGGCCGCGTTCCGCTCGGAGACGGCGGCCGGCTAGCGCCATCCGCCTATTCAACCCTGACATCGGAGAGATCGCCATGCCGCTATCCGACGACATCCTGCCTTCGATCGACGCCATCGCCAGCCACATCGGCAAGACGAAGCGCGCGACCTACCATTTGATCTACAAAAATCAGATCCCGCATTTCCGCATCGGGGCAAAGATCCACGCGCGGAAGTCGGAGTTGGACGCGGCGCTGAGGTCTTCCGTCGCTACCAACTAAGCGTCGGCGAGGCAGCTTCCGACCGCCCCGCCGACATGTTCACGAGAAGGGAAATCTACTATGAACGCACCTACAATAGGCGCGCCGTCGGCGCGCGTCAAAACCCCATCGCCCGATCCCAAGATTTCAGACTTCCGGATCAACGGCATGGCCCCGTTTGCATGCCACGATGAAGTCGCAATTCTAGAGGAAGCGGTGAGCCTGCTGACAGTGCTGGCGGCCGCCTACAGCGTTGCCGAGGCGGTTGATGAGGCCACGGGCGATCACCTGATCAACATGCGGCCCGGCATCCTGGCAAGCGCACTCAGCGGCATCGGGAATTTGGTCGCGCTCGGCAGCTATTTCAACGAGGTCCACGAGCATCGGAGGGCGCAGCCATGAAAAACGCAGCATCGGCCCAACGTCCCGAAGGCGCGACAGACCAGGCGGTCGCCCATTTGCTCTATGTCGGACATCTCGCCGAAACGGTGGTGGAAATGATCGACCCATCGTCATCCAGCGGCACGGGCGATCTGGAGCGAGCAACTTGCCTGCTCCACCTTCTGCAGGATGAAGCCTCCCGGTCCCTCCAGGCATTGGGAGCGCGCTAATGGACACCTCCCCTATCCTTCCGGGTTCAAATTCCCTCGAAATGGCCGCACGCTGGGCCGAACTCGTTACCGAACACGATCGGCGCGAAGCCGCGTTCGACGCCACGCCGACGGGCTCCGACGAGGAACGCGAAGCCCACGCAAAATGGATCGAGATCTGCGACGAACTGATCGATCTGCCAGCGCCGCACATGGCGGCGATCGTCTGGAAAGTCGGCCACTTCCGCGGCGGTGTGTTCCAGATCACGGACGGCGACATCGAAGCGATCTACGAGGATTTATTGGTTTTTGCCGGATTGCCGCTGTCGGAAGCGGTCTTTGATCCGGCTGTGTGGCTAACCGACTTTGAGGCGAATGGCGGAGGCTGGGTCGTCGCCAATGCGGTGCCGTCATTCTGCGTCGCGACCGGCGCCGCTGATGACTCCCAAGCCCGCCGCCTGCTTCGGCTCCTGGACGACCCGATGAAACGCCACATGGTCGTTGCCGCCATTCTCGAGCGCCGCCCGGCGGTATCGGAGGCGGATCATGCCTGAGGCGCTCACGCACAACCTGCCCGCCATCCTGCGCATCCTGACACGGTACGATCGACCCAAGATGGAGGGCTTCATTGCCGTCGCCATTGATCTACTCGACATGCTCGACGGCGATCCAGACATAGAGGACGATGATCCAGGCGGAACCGATCTCGACCGTGGCGAGGCCGCAGCGGAAAGCCGGATTCTACCCACCCTGCCCGAGTACGGCATCGACCAGACCGCCGGGCCGATCAACGAGCGTGATGCTGTCCGCGCGCACCGCCGGGCTGTTCTGGAAGGGAAATCGCTATGACCAGTCAAACGGACGCCGCTCGGCTTATATCCCCGTTCGCCATCATCGATGAAGTCGGCAACCAACACGTGCTGCTCGATGCGCTTCTGGAAACCCTTTACGACGTGTCCGCATCTATCGTCGAAGGCGGCGTGTCGACTGACGCCATGCCGCGACAACAGGCTATCGTACGTGATCTGCTCGAAATCGCGCGAGGCCAGCACGATCGCTTGAAGGCCATGTTCTTCGAAGCAGAAGCTGCGCTCTACCGGGCGGATGTTCCGCGCTTTTTGGAGCGCCATTGATGACAGCCAACCGCATTACGCTGAGCGAGTTCGCCGCAACTGCCGCCGCCGCGCTAGGCACCATGGGCGGGCGCCTTTGGGTTCTCGGGAAGTTACGCTCCGGCGCGATCGCTGCGGAGGCGGATGCTCTGTTCGAGGAAAACCAGTGGGCCGGCATAGTTGGTCGATTGAGAGCAACTGCGACGCTCGATGCTGCCTTTTGGCATCCCGACTGGACGCACGACGGCGATCGCCAGGAGGACAGAAGCCGGCCGAACCATACGATGATAACGACCTATTCGTCCGATTGGCGGACATCATCATTTGCCATGGTCTGGGCGCGCGGTGGCATTCAGCGGATTTTCACCGGGGCGCGCCGAGCATCGAGCGTCACTCTGAATCGCAAAGACGCCGCACATTTCCTTTCCGATCTCGTTCCATCGCGTCTGACGGCGCGCCGCCGCGGTCGACCACCTAATCCTGAAAAAGCTGCCTTCCTAAGTTACGTCGAGGAGCGCTTCGCAAGCGACCCCGAAGCCTTTCGCGATGAGACAGGCCGGATCGTCAAAGCGCGGCTCATAGCGCTGGCAGCCGAGTTTTTTCATGGGGCAGAATACCACAATCGAACTATCAGCCATTGGCTAGATGATCTGCGAGAAAGCGAGGTTTTCCGCGCTTTTGCCATGTGGCAAAAATGAGCGGGGAATTACGCCATATACGCCATATCCGCCGCTATCGGACGGCGAATCTAGTCGCGATAATACCTGTACTTAAAGGAGACAGGCATGACCGCTGACCGTCACATAGAAATTCGCCCCCACGAACTCGGCGGGATCCAGGTGGCCGTCGAACCTCCACTGGACGACATTCGTCCCGGCGCGAAGTTCGAGCACCACGTGAGCGCACAGTTCTGGGCACGGTATCTGAACAAGAAATGGGGATGGCCTATCATCGACAAGGTCGCGGCCTAATGCACCACGCCGTCACCCTCTTCCGTGGCCCCGATGGTGCCATCCGCGTCGAGGTGCTGCCAGTGCGAGCGGACGACCGCGTCTGGCCACAGACGTTCCACGACGCTCCCACTGCCCGCCGGTGGGCTGGGGCCGCAGAAATCCACCGCCTGCCAGAATGACATGCTGGAGTGAAAGCAATGCTCGACAACAAGAAGGGCCGGCTCGCGCCAACGAACCGGCCCATGCTCGACGCTGGACGACATAACGTTTTCCATATCCGGCCGCAAGAATCTGTGCCGGCGGCAGCGATCGAACACGCGTGGGACGAATATCGCGACCTGATGATGGTAGCGCGCGGCAATCCGGCGCTCCTGCATCAGCGACCGTTCCAGACGGTCGCAGCATTTGCCCATTGCCGATTTCGACAGTTGTTCGGTGGTCTGTCATGACTAGCCATCCAAATCCGGGACCCATCAACGTTGAGGCGGAAGCTGCCTTGCTCGGCGCCCTAATGATGGATGCGCGGTGGATTGATCCCGTCGCAGACATCGTCACGGCCGAAGATTTCCATGAGGCTCTGCATGGTCGCATCTTCACCGCCATCCTGGCGGAGGCTGCGAAAGGCACGGTGCCCAATGCGATCACGCTGCAGCCCTATTTCGTGGACGATCCTGCGATGCGCTCGCTCGCGCGACACGGTGAGGCTCCCTGTGCGTATCTGGTGAAACTGACCGCCAACTCTGCAGCACTACTAGGCGTGCGAGACTTCGCACTTCAGGTTGCGGACCTCGCAAAGCGCCGCCGCCTGATCTCAGGGATGCAAGACGCTATCGTCGCCGCAACTGATTGCACCGAGCCTGTCGAGGAGGTGGTATCTGCGATCGACGCAAGCCTGCAATCGAGCCTCACCAAAGTCACCACTGCCCGAAGCGTTTCATTCGCCGCGGCTTGGGATGCTACACTCGCCCAGATCGATGACGAAGCCGCCGGCATATCCTCGCCCGGGATAGAGATCGATGGGCTGAGCGATTGGAACCGTTTGGTCGGCAAGATGCGGCCTGGCGATGTGATTATCCTCGCTGCACGCCCGAGCATGGGGAAAACCGCCACCGCGTTGGAACTGACGATTGGTGCGGCGCGGGCCGGTCATGGGGCGCTATTCATCAGCCTGGAGATGACTGTCGATCAACTGCTCCGTCGGACGATGGCGAACCTGATGTTCAGCGCCAGCGGCGGACCGAACCTGAAGCAGATTAGCGCCGGCAGCCTCAACGCTTCAGAGCGTCAACAGATGCGCGACATCCGAAGCGCAATCGCTGAATGGCCTCTCCAATTGTTCGATCCCTCAGAGATGCGGATCGGTCGCCTTGGAATGACCATCCGGCGATATGCGCGACAAATGCGAGCCAAAGGAGCCGACCTCAAACTGGTCGTCATCGACTATCTTGGCTTGATCAAGGGCAATGGACGCCGTCAGTCACGATACGAGGATGTGTCAGAGATCAGCCGGACGGTGAAGGCGGTCGCAAAGGAATGCGGCGTGACGATCGTCATGCTGGCCCAATTGAACCGTGCTGTCGAACAACGGGAAGACAAGCGTCCCCAGCTTTCAGATCTCCGGGACAGCGGTGACATCGAGCAGGACGCGGACGTCGTGATGTTCCTGTATCGCGCAGAGTACTATCTCGAACGGTCCGAGCCGCCCGTTGACGACAAGCGCCACCCTGGCTGGCTGACCGAGATGCAGGCGGCCCGCAATCGGCTGCAGCTTCTGACCGCCAAGGCCCGCAACGGACGGATCGGCAGTCGGGAGGTCTGGTACTTCACGGACCATCAAGCAGTGCGACCCAGCGACTTTTACAGGCAACAGGAGATGGCGGCATGAAAGGATATTTCCTCATGGATCGTGGTTGGCAGGATCACCCACTGTTCCGGAGCGAAGCCTTCTCCAAGCGGGATGCGTGGGCATGGATGGTGGAGCAAGCCGCGTTTGCGGATCATGATGTCGAGCGCGGTGACAAGATCATATCTCTCAAGCGAGGACAGTTCTGCCAGAGCCTCCGGTACATGGCGAAAGCCTGGCGCTGGGATGAGAAGAAGGTGCGGCGGTTTCTGGCATCCGCCGAAAAGTGGTCGAAAATCGCCGCAGCAACCGCCGCAGGCTGGTCGGTTATAACCATCTGTGAATACGACGAAATTCAACGTGGCGAAGAAGAACTCGCCGCACCATCCGGCTACCAACCGCCGCAGGAGCGCCGCACCACCGCCGCAAATAAGAAGCAAGGGAAACTAAGGGAAACTAATGAGAATGAGGATCCAGGGTCAGGCGATAGCGCGGGTGTTGATCGGCATCTCGTATTCGTCGGCGACGTCGTCGTCAGGCTGAACCAGCGTGATTTCGACCGCTGGCGTTCCAAGTATCACCTGATCCCCGATCTGGTCGCCGAACTCTGGTCGATCGACAGCTGGTGGGCAGGCAAATCGGATGTCGAGCGCAAACGATGGTTCGTCGCCACCGAACGCATGCTGAACCGGAAGCATCAGGATTTAGCTGAGCGTCAGTCCAACGTCGTGCCCATCGGCGGCCGTGCCCCGACCGACCCTAACCAAATCATGGACGAACAGCTTCGCCGCGACCGCGCGGAAGACGAGGCCATGCGTCTGCGCCGTGAATCGTAATTCGTTCGCGGGTGCCGATCCAAAGTACAGCGCTACACCAGATAGCGCACCCTCACCGGCGGCAGGCTTCTCCATCCACCTCGACGCCTGCCGCCGGCTTTTTCAACGGATCATTCAATGAACACAATGTCCCCCGACCAAATCCGAACTGAGATTGCGCGGCTGGAGCAGCGGAAGACCGATGTGACGCTGAAGATCATGCGGAAAAATCGCTCTACGGTAGAAGAGGCTCGACTGCTCGCTGGCGCGGCCCAAGCCCGGATGGCGCCCGCCGACTTCCTCGCTGCTGAGGTCGCCCGCGAACGCGCCGCGATCAATACGCGGCTGAAGCTGTTGCGGTTGGCGCTGGGAGAGCATTAAAAGTTCCCCCGGCCAGAGAGCCAACTCGACCCGGACGATCCTGTCGTGCCCGTCTTTGCGAGTAGCTTGCCCATGTTGTCATTGTTCGCTGCAGCGCTGGCAATCAGGGCATCGAGCTTATCCGACAATATGGCGGTCTGCCGCTCAGTTGCCGACACAACGGGCGTGGTATCGAACACGCTCGCTGAACCATTCGCCGCATCGATCAGCTTCTGTTGATCGGAGATCGCGCCGCTCGTGATAGCCTTGATGCTGTCCGCAATGTCAAAATATTGCTGCTGGCTCCCGTACATCTGGCGGTTGAGATCCAGCAGCGTTTGCGCGGCGCTGCTATAATCGTCGAACGCCGTCACGTCTCCCGACTGGACCCGCGCCGCGAGCGGATCATAGGCGGCCTGCGCGTTGGCGATACGGGTCTTGAGCGAATAGCCGCTGTCCCCGATCGTGAGGTTGTCGATCAGATCCTGCAGTGATCCGGTCGCGGCCTTAGCTGCCTCCTCTGCGGCGGATTTGCGCGGCGAGTTATACAACTTCTCCAGCGTCGCCAGATCTTCAGCGGATGCGCCCGCCTCCGCAAACACCTTCTGCAGATCCGTGAACTTCCGGTTCACGCCATTGACTGCCGCCCCGACCGGATCGATCAGCGCGCGATAGTCATCGAACACAGTCTGGAACTTCAGCGCCTTCTCAAGCCCCGTTTCGAGATCCTTGGCATTCTTGAGCAGGGTCGCGCTGCCGGCGCGCAGGCCGACCAGAACGCCATCCTTGATAAGGTCCAATGTCGCAGCCTTCGCCGCGCTCGCGGCGTCGCTACCGAAGTCCAGGGCGCCGTTCTTGAGTTTCGTGTATCCCTGCCCGGTCGGGTCGACCCTGTAATTTCCGTCCCGAACACCGATCGACACCGACCCAGCGCTGGCGTTCACCGTCGCACCCAATGCCGCGGCGATTTTCTCGATGGAAGAGATCGTGCTGTCCGCGCCTTCGCTTGCAGCCTGCTTCCTTTTGCCCGAGTTGCCCGTCAACGAGGTGACCACGAGATCGCCTGCGGAATTGCCGCCGATGGTCGCAACGCCCTTTTTCGTCGACGTGAACAGGCTGCCGAGCGCACCGCCCAGAAGGCCGCCTGCAATCGATCCCAGCGGTCCCAGCGCCCCGCTGAGCTTGCCCAGCGCGTCTCCCACAGGTCCGCTTGCCAGGCTGTCGCCCAATTTCTTTCCCAACGCGCCGCCGAGCGCAGATCCAGCGCCGAAATTGTTGCCTCCCAATACGAGGCCGCCAGCAACGGCGCCTGTGACGACGCCTGACCCGGTTCCCTCGAAAAACTTCGTCAGCTTCTTGATCTCGTCACCGATAGCATCCGCTAAGGGCGAATCCTTTCCGACGACACTACGGACGCTCCTATTCACGACATCGCCCAAGAAACCGACTGGATCGGTATTGAAGCCCTGCTTGCGACCGTTGACGATGATAGCCGCTGCATCGGCGGCAGTGTGCGAATTGTCGTTTGCGACGACCTTGCCAGCGGCTTTATTGGCGGCGGCTGCGGAAGCGTTTCCAAGGATCTCCACGGTGCGGGCTGTCTCGAGCATCGTGTCGGACAACATCTCTCCGGACCGCTTAACACCGGTGACGCCGTCTTCCATGCCCCGAAACGCTTCGCCGAAGATCTTGTCGAAACTGACGCTGGCGAAGAGCTGATCGAAGCCAGCAGTGAAGGATTTGCCAATCGATCCCAGCGATCCCAATCCCTGCGTCCGCGCGCCGGCCAGCGCCGACGTGATGCCCGACTGGATGCCGCCGAGCGCATCGAGATATGCCGCCTGTTTCTGCCGCTGGATATCCATCTCGCGCGACTGCTGACGGAGCGCCGCTAGATTGCGCGTGACGGTTGCAGCCTGCTCTTCCGATAGCGGTCCCATCTGATGTTGCAGGCCAAGGATCATGGAGAGTGCGTCCGCCTCATCCTGCCGGCCGCGCACGACCAGATCCTGGACGGCAAGCTGTTCGTACTGGCGAGCGACCAAGTCGTCATACGGTCGCACGAGACCGGCCTGCACGACATCTTTCGCTTTGGTTGCATCTGCGATCATCTTCTCGAAACCGGCGGGTTTCTCCTTGCCCAGCTTTTCGATCAGCGCATCGAGTTGCCGCGTCGCCTGGTTCGCGCGATCGATGAGCTTGGGCTGTTGGTCCCAAGCCTCGTTCACACGCAGAATCTGTTCCGCAGCGCTGGCCCCGAATTCCGCCAGCGCCTTCGCCCGGTTTTCTGCCTCTTTGGACGGCTTCTTCGGCGTCAGCAGCAGCGACCGGTCACCGGATGTCCCCTCGCCCTTCAGCAAGCGTTCGAGCGATTTATTCGTCTCGATATTGTTGAGTTCGACACCGAGGC
>Ga0075012_10000732_pt1 | contig 34470 bp, 38 predicted proteins | sample All_14_2_FD_71474 | JGI IMG/M metagenome (GOLD analysis project Ga0075012, IMG submission 71474) | Freshwater microbial communities in response to fracking from Pennsylvania, USA - Allegheny Zone_MetaG_DW_15 | ecosystem: Environmental > Aquatic > Deep subsurface > Groundwater > Drilled...
GGCATGCCGTCGGGCAAGCGCAGGTTGAGCCCGATGCCGATGACGGCGGCGTGCGGTGCGCCGGGCACCAGTTCGACGAGGACGCCGGCGAGCTTGCGGCCGTCGCGCAGGATGTCGTTCGGCCACTTGAGCGCGAGGCCGCCGATGCCGTGTGCCTCGAGCGCCTCGACCAGCGCCAGACCGACGGCGAGCGACAGCCCGTGCGGCAAAGTGCCGGGCGGAAAGCGCCACAGCAGCGAGAAGGTCAGGCTCGCGCCCGGCTCCGAAAACCACACGCGCCCCATGCGGCCGCGCCCGGCCGTCTGCCGCCGCGCAACGACGACGCTGCCGGACGGCGCGCCGGCTTCGGCGCGGCGCATCAGTTCGGCATTGCTGGAAGCGCATTCGTCTAGGACGTCGACGTCGAAACGCTTCGCCTGCGCGCCCAGGGCGGCGGCGACGTCGGCGATGCGGGGTTCGGGGTGGGCGCCTGTCATGAGGCGCCGATTATGCACCAGCACGGTGCACGGCGGCTTAAGCGAGATCCTGGACCTGCCTCGCCGGACCGACCGGGCCGGGGGGGCAGGTTCCTACTCTTCGAGTCCGAGTTCCTGGATCTTGCGCGTGATGGTGTTGCGGCCGATGCCGAGGAGTTGCGCCGCTTCGATGCGGCGGCCGCCGGTGGCAGCGAGCGCGCGCCGGATCAGCGTGCGCTCGAAGTCGCGCGTCATGCGCTCGAAGACCTCGCCCGGATGCGCGGCGATGAGGCCGTCGGCCTCGCCCGAGAGCGAGTGCAGCCAGTCGGAACTCGGCGTGCGCTGCGGCTCCTCGCGCAATTCGGCCGGCAGGTCGGCGACCTCGATCACCTGGCCCGGCGCCATCACGGTCAGCCAATGGCACAGGTTTTCGAGCTGACGCACGTTGCCCGGGAAGTCGAGGCCGGAGAGATACCTGAGCGTGGCGTCCGCCAGGCGCTTGGGCTCGACGCCGAGGTCCTTCGCACTCTTGGCGAGGAAGTGGCGCGTCAGCAGCGGGACGTCCTCGCGGCGCTCGCGCATCGGCGGCAGGCGCAGGCGGATGACGTTGAGGCGATGGAACAGGTCCTCGCGGAACAGGCCCTGCCGCACGCGGTCCTCGAGGTTCTGGTGCGTCGCGGCGATGACGCGCACGTTGGCCTTGACCGGCTGCTGGCCGCCGACGCGATAGAAGTGGCCGTCGGACAACACGCGCAGCAACCGCGTCTGCAACTCCGCCGGCATGTCGCCGATCTCGTCGAGGAACAGGGTGCCGTTCTCGGCCTGCTCGAAGCGGCCGCGGCGCTGCCCGGCGGCGCCGGTGAAGGCGCCCTTCTCGTGGCCGAAGAGTTCGGACTCGAGCAGGTCGCGCGGGATCGCCGCGGTGTTGATGGCGATGAACGGGGAATCCTTGCGCGGACTGTGGCGGTGCAGGGCCCGCGCCACAAGTTCCTTGCCGGTGCCGGACTCGCCGTTGATGAGCACCGTCGCATGCGACTGGCTGAGCCGGCCGATGGCGCGGAAGACTTCCTGCATCGACGGCGCCTGGCCGAGGATCTCGGGCGCCAGCGCTTCAGCCACTCCGGCGGCCGCGGCAGTCACCGGCGTGTGCTCGAGCGCGCGGCGCACGAGCTCGACGGCCTGGTCGACGTCGAAGGGCTTGGGCAGATACTCGAAGGCGCCGCCCTGGAATGCCGCCACCGCCGAGTCGAGGTCAGAGTACGCCGTCATGATGATGACGGGCAACCCGGGGAAATTGGTCTTGACGAGCTTCAGGAGGTCGAGGCCCGAGGTGCCCGGCATGCGAATGTCCGACAGCAGCACGCGCGGCGACTCGCCGCCGTCCAGCGCAGCCAATGCATCGTCGGCCGAGCCGAAGCTCTTGCACGGAATCTCCTCGCGCGTCAGCGCCTTCTCGAGCACCCAGCGGATGGAACGGTCGTCGTCGATGATCCAGACGGGATTGTGCATGCTGTCGTCTACTCCTTCCCGTTCGCCAGCGGCAGACGGATCGTAAAGCAAGTGCGGCCGCGGCGCGACTCGACGTCGATGCTGCCCTGGTGCTGCTGAATGAAGCTCTGCGCCAGCGTCAGTCCGAGACCGCTGCCGCCCTCCCGACCCGACACCAGCGGATAGAAGATCTTGTCGCGGATCGCCTCGGCGATGCCGGGGCCGTTGTCGATCACTTGCAATTCGAGTGCCAGGCGGTAGCGGCGCTTGGCCAGCGTCACCTGGCGGATGGCGCGCGTGCGGAACACGATCTCGCCCTGCACGGTGCCGCCGGGACCGCGCGGCGCGCTGTCCGCCGGATTGGCGGCGACGATCGCCTGCGCGGCGTTGCGTGCGATGTTGAGGATCGCCTGGATCAACTGCTCGCGATCGCCCGTGAGGTCGGGCAACGAGGTGTCGTAGTCGCGGCGCACGCGTACGCCGGGGTATTCTGCGTGGATCAGACGGCGCACGCGCTCGAGGATCTCGTGGATGCTGACCAGCGCCGGCTGCATGGCGCGATGCGAAGAGAGCAGGCGCTGCATGAGGTCTTGCAGGCGATCGGCTTCCTTGATGATGACCTGGGTGTATTCGCGCAGTGCCGGCGCGTTCTCGAGCATGCCGAGTTCGCGCTCCAGCAGTTGCGCCGAGCCGCGGATGCCGCCGAGCGGATTCTTGATCTCGTGGGCGAGGTTGCGGATCAGCTCGCGGTTCGCCTGCTGCTGCATCGCCGCCCGCTCCTCGCGCGAGGCGCGCAACTGATGGTCGATGGGCCGGAATTCGAGCAGCATGCGCGCGCCATCGGCCTCGACCGGGGTCACCGTGCAGTCCAGATGCAGCGGTTCGGCGCCGTCGCGCACGATGACGATATCGTGGCCGGTGTAGCTCCAGTTGTTCTTGAGCGCATTGTCGAGCGCGCCGGACAGCACGCTCGAGTCGCCGAGCAGCTTGGCGAGCGGCCGGCCGAGCCAGCCGCGCTGGCTGACGGCGAACAGGTTTTCCGCGGCCGGGTTCATATGACGAACGAGCTGGCGATCGTCGAGCAGGATGGTTGCCGACGACAGCAGGTCGAGACCGGAAAAAGCCGAGGGCTCCGCTTGGCGCATCCCGTCGTCTTGCAAGAACTACGCCTACTTGAGGTTGCCGAGTTCCTTGCGTAGCGCCTCGATGTTGCGCTCGTGCAGCGCCACGCGGTCGCGATACGTATTCAGCCGCTGCTCGACCTTGGCCTGGTTGATGGCGCCGCCGACGATGCGCTCCGTCGGCTCGATACGGCCTTCCTGTTCGGCAAGCGCGCGCTTCGATTCCTCGAGCTGCTTCTGCTCGTTGCCGAGTTCCTGTTCGAGGATCGCGCGGCGGTCGCCGTCGCGCGACTTCTGCTGCTCGGGGCTGACGCGCGGAAAGTCAGCCGGCGTCGGCGCCGACGCTCGCGGCTTCAAGGCCGGCACGCTGGAGATCGGCTGGTCGCGCGACAGGATCGTGCAGTTCTTTCCGGCGCCCTTCTGGTTCGTGTACAGCACCTGTCCACTCTCGTCGGAACACTTGTAGAGCGTGTTGGCGGTCGCGGCGAGCGGCAGGGCGAACAGGGCGGCGAACAGGATCGGCTTCATGTCATGGGACCCGGACAGCGGTGTGGCGGCCGGTCAGTGTATGCCATCAGCCGGGCAAAAAAAAGGACGGCCGCGGCCGTCCTTTTCCCTGCTGCAGCGGCGGGCAAGCCCGCCGCACGGCGCATCAGATGCTGTAGTACATGTCGAACTCGACGGGGTGCGTCGTCATGCGGAAGCGCGTGACTTCTTCCATCTTGAGTTCGATGAAGGCATCGAGGAAGTCGTTGCTGAAGACGCCGCCGCGAGTCAGGAACTCACGGTCCTTGTCGAGGTAGCCGAGGGCCTGGTCGAGCGACGAGCAGACGGTCGGGATCTTCGCGTCCTCTTCCGGCGGCAGGTCGTACAGGTTCTTGTCGGCCGGCTCGCCCGGGTGGATCTTGTTCTGCACGCCGTCGAGGCCGGCCATCATCAGCGCGGTGAAGGCGAGGTACGGGTTGGCCGTCGGATCCGGGAAGCGCGTCTCGATGCGGCGGGCCTTGTCGCTATGCACGAACGGGATGCGGATCGAGGCCGAGCGGTTGCGGGCCGAGTAGGCGAGCTTGACCGGGGCTTCGAAGCCGGGCACCAGGCGCTTGTAGCTGTTGGTGCCGGGGTTGGTGATGGCGTTCAGGGCGCGGGCGTGCTTGATGATGCCGCCGATGTAGTAGAGCGCGAACTCGGACAGGCCGGCGTAGCCGTTGCCGGCGAACAGGTTCTTGCCGTCCTTCCAGATCGACTGGTGCACGTGCATGCCCGAGCCGTTGTCGCCGACGATCGGCTTCGGCATGAAAGTCGCGGTCTTGCCGTAGCTGTGGGCGACGTTGTGGACGATGTACTTGAGGATCTGGGTCTTGTCGGCGCGACGCACCAGCGTATCGAACACGGTGCCGATCTCGCACTGGCCGGCGGTGGCGACTTCGTGGTGATGCACTTCGACCGGGCAGCCGCAGGCTTCCAGCGCCAGGCACATGGCGGCGCGGATGTCGTTCAGGCTGTCGACGGGGGGCACGGGGAAGTAGCCGCCCTTGACGGTCGGACGGTGGCCGGTGTTGCCGCCGTCGAACTTCTCGGCGGTCGCCCAGGCGGCCTCTTCCGAGAAGATCTTGACGTAGGAACCCGACATGTCGGTCTTCCACTCGACGGAGTCGAAGATGAAGAATTCGGGCTCGGGACCGAAGTAGGCGGTGTCGCCCAGGCCGGTGCTCTTGAGGTAGGCCTCGGCGCGCTTGGCGATCGAGCGCGGGTCGCGGTCGTAGCCCTTGCCGTCGGCGGGCTCGACGACGTCGCAGGAGAGGACCAGCGTGGTCTCGTCCATGAACGGATCGATGTAAGCGGTGGCGGGATCGGGCATCAGCTGCATGTCGGAGGCCTGGATGCCCTTCCAACCGGCGATCGAGGAACCGTCGAAGGCGTGGCCGTCTTCAAACTTGTCGGCCTTGAAGGCCGAAACCGGGACGCCGACGTGCTGCTCCTTGCCGCGCGTATCGGTGAAACGGAGGTCCACGAAGCGGACTTCCTGTTCCTTGATCATGTTCATTACGTCTTGGGGCGTCGTCATGAGCTGCTCTCCTAACTGGTCAATCGGTGACGGGGCCGGCCGCCGCTGGGCGGGCGTGGAATCTTTGCCGGGACGGAATAGCAGGTTGCATGCCAAAAGGCCCGTTCAAGGCAAAGGATTGTGCCACAAAGAAACGGCCCTTTTTGGCGGTACCTCGGCGCACCGTATCGGTGCATTCCGTTGTTTTGGCGCCCTATGTTGGTGCGATAGTGCAAAGAAGCCGGACGTCGCTGAAACGGCCGACCGGTGCGGCGCCGCCGACGCGCTGCCGCAGACGCTCCAGCCGCGTCGCGTCGGCGACCATTGCCGGCGACAGGAAAACCTCGGCTTCGATGCCCGCACCAAGATAGTGAAATACCGCCTTGTCGATGTCGGCAGGGGAAAGCGCCAGCGCGGCGCAAAGCTCGCGATGCAACTCCTCGCGCTCGGGCAAGTAGAGCGGCGTGCAGACATGCGTGTCGGAATCGTCCTCGGGGTCGACGTGGACCAGGACGTCGAGCACCTGCGGATGCGCAGCAAGCACCCGGCGCCGTGCCGCCTCGGCGATGCGATGACCTTCGGAGACGCTGATGCGCGCGTCGACCCGGATGTGCGCATCGACGAGCGCGTTGTGCGCCATGCGCCGCGTGCGCAGTTCGTGGAGGTCGACGATGCCGGGCGTGCAGGCGAGGGTGTGCCGAATCGCCTGCACTTCCTCGTCCGACAGGCCGGTATCGATGAGCTCGCGCAGCGCATTCCAGGCGAAGCCGCCGCCCACCTTGACGATCATGGCGCCGACGACGATCGCGGCAAGGGCGTCGGCAAAGCCGAAGCCGAGCAGTGCGCCGCCGATCCCTGCGGCGACGACCAGCGAAGACAGCGCATCGGCGCGCGCGTGCCAGGCGTTGGCGACGAGCATCGGCGAGCGCAGGCGCTGCGCGACGCGGAGCATGTAGCGAAACAGTCCTTCCTTGGCCGCCAGGGTGACGAGCGCCGCCCACAGCGCGGCGATGCCCACCGGCGGCACGCTCGCGAGGTTCTGCAACCGCCCGGCGGCGGCGAGCAGAATGCCGACGCCCGTGCCCACCAGCAGCAGGCCGAGCACCAGGGAGGCCGCCGTTTCATAGCGGCCGTGGCCATAAGGATGGTCGGCATCGGCCGGCGTCGCGCTGCGGCGATTCGCGAACAGCACGAAGGCGTCGGCGACGATGTCGGAGAGCGTGTGCATCGCGTCCGCAATCAGGCTCTGCGAGTGCGCGATCACGCCGACGACGATCTGCATCGCCGTCAGGAAGATATTGACGCCGACGCTGACCCAGGTGATGCGGCGCCCTTCGCGGAAGCGTGGATCCTCGGACCCGGCGGCGGAAAATTCAGCGGTCATTGCTACGGTACTCCCGAACGTGAGCGGCCCGCGCCGGTCCAACCGGTGTCCCCGGTGCGCTAGAATCGGCTGGCCCTTTCCGGCTGCTTCGCCACGCGCTGCGCGGCCCGAATTATCCCAAACGGCACCCCTTCCGCAACCAGTTCCTTTCAAGGCCATGCAAGTCGCCGCCGTCAGTTTCGATCGTTTCAATGCCCTTTCGGATCAGGATGCGCAGGCGCGCATCGTCGCCGCGCGCCGCGAACTCGGCGAGCGGGCCGTGCTGCTCTGCCACCATTACCAGCGCGCCGACGTCTATCGCCACGCCGACATCACCGGCGACTCGCTGAAGCTCTCGCGCCTCGCCTCCGAGACCGCAGCCGAGTACATCGTCTTCTGCGGGGTGCACTTCATGGCCGAGGTCGCCGACATCCTGTCGCGTCCCGAACAGATTTCGATCCTGCCGGACATGGCGGCCGGCTGCTCGATGGCCGACATGGCGACACTGGCAAAGGTCGAGCGCTGCTGGCGCGAGATCGGCGAAGTGCTCGATCCCGACCAGCACGTGACCCCCGTTACCTACATCAACTCGTCCGCCGACCTCAAGGCCTTCTGCGGCGAGCATGGCGGCACGGTGTGCACGTCGTCGAACGCGCCGAAGATCCTGCAGTGGTCGTTCGCCCGCCGCGGCAAGGTGCTGTTCTTCCCCGACCAGCACCTCGGGCGCTGGAGCGGCCACAAGATGGGCATCGCCATGGACGAAATGGTGGTCTGGAATCCGGACCTCGAGATGGGCGGCCTGACGAAGGCGCAGATCGAGAAGGCGAAGATCATCCTCTGGCACGGCTACTGTTCGGTGCACCAGATGTTCCGTCCGCAGCAGATCGACCGCTTCCGCGAGAAGCATCCGGACGGGTTCGTGATCTCGCATCCCGAGTGCAGCTTCGAGGTCTGCGAGAAGTCGGACTACATCGGCTCGACCGAGACCATCCTGCGCACGGTTCACGACGCGCCGCCGAACACGCGCTGGCTCGTCGGCACCGAACTCAACCTCGTCGATCGCCTCGCCGAGGAGGTGAAGCCCGAAGGCAAGGTCGTGCAGTTCATGGCCGACACCATCTGCATGTGCTCGACGATGCAGCGCATCGATCCGCAGCATCTCGCCTGGACGCTCGAGAACCTCGCCGCCGGCAACGTCGTCAACCGCATCAGCGTGCCGCCGCACGAGGCCGAGCTCGCCAAGATCGCCCTGGAACGGATGCTCGCCGCATCGTGACCGCATGACCCCGACGCTGCACGTCGCGACTTACAACATCCACAAGGGCTTTTCGCAGTTCAATCGGCGCATGGTCGTGCACGACCTGCGCGAGCGCCTGCGCGCGCTCGAGCCGGACATCGTCTTCCTGCAGGAAGTGCAGGGCCTGCACCTGCGCCATGCCGAACGCCACGACGACTGGCCCGCCACGCCGCAGCACGAATTCCTCGCCGAGGACGTCTGGAACGCAACCGCCTACGGCCGCAACGTCATCTACGACCACGGCCACCACGGCAACGCGATCCTGTCGCGCTTTCCGATCATCGACTCGCACAACCAGGACGTGACGCAACTACGGTTCGAGCGCCGAGGCGTGCTCCATTGCGCGATCGATGCACCGGGCCTCGCGCGGCAGCTTCATTGCTTCTGCGTGCACCTGTCGCTGCTCGCGCACTCGCGGCGCCGGCAGCTCGACGCGCTGGCGGCGCGCATCGAGGCCGTGGTGCCGCCCGACGCGCCGCTGATCGTTGCCGGCGACTTCAACGATTGGCGCAACCGCGCCCACGACCTGCTCGCCGAGCGCCTGGGCGTGGTCGAGGTCTTCGGCGCCTGCGAGAGCAACGTCTCATGCCGGCCGGCGCGCAGCTTCCCCAGCGCCCTGCCCTTCCTGCGGCTCGACCGCATCTACGTGCGCGGCTTCACCGTCGAGGCCACGGAGGTGCACTTCGGCCTGCCCTGGTCGCGCATTTCCGACCACGCCGCGCTCTCGGCGATCCTCGCGCCGGCGTGAAGCTCACTCCCGTCCCCGGCAACCGGGTCGACCTGCTGGCGTCGGGCAGCGAATACTTTCCCGCGCTGATCGCGGAGCTCGAAGCGGCGACGGCGGAGATTTACCTCGAAAGCTACATTTTCGAGGACGACGTCACCGGCCGCGCCGTCGCCGATGCGCTCGGACGCGCGGCGCAACGCGGAGTCGCCGTGCACGTCGTCATCGACGGTTTCGGGGCGCGTGATTTTGCGAGCGGTCTGGGCCGCGGGCTCGCGCAGCAGGGCGTCGAGGTGCTCGTCTACCGGCTCGAGGCGGCGGCGCTGCGGCTACGCCGCCATCGCCTGCGGCGCCTGCATCGCAAGCTCGTCGTCATCGACGCGCGCGTCGCCTTCCTCGGCGGCATCAACATCATCGACGACATGGACACGCCGGGGCAGTTGCCGCCGCGTTACGACTACGCCGTGCGTATCGAGGGGCCGCTTCTGTTCGACATCCACGCCGCCGCGCGCCACCTGGCGAACCTCGTGCGCTGGGCGCGCCTGCGGCGGCGGCGACGGCATCCGCCCGCAACGCCGCGGCCTTCGCTCGAGCCGCGCGGCAATGTCACCGCCGCCTTCGTCATCCGCGACAACGTTCGCCACCGGCGCAGCATCGAGGACGCTTACCTCGCCGCGATGGCGTCGGCGCGGCGCGAGATCATCATCGCCAACGCCTACTTCCTGCCCGGTCGCAGCTTTCGTCATGCGCTCGCCGAGGCGGCGCGATCCGGAGTGGAGGTGATCGTGCTGCTGCAGGGGCGCGTCGAATACGTGCTGCTGCATTACGCCACGCAGGCGTTGTACGGCGCCCTGCTGAAATCCGGGGTGCGCATTTTCGAGTATCACCGCAGCTTCCTCCATGCCAAGGTCGCAGTCGTCGACGACCGCTGGGCGACGGTCGGCTCGAGCAACATCGACCCCTTCAGCCTGCTGCTGGCGCGCGAAGCCAATGTCGTGGTGCATGACGAGGCCTTCGCCGGCCGGCTGCGCGCGAGTCTGCAGCACGCGATCGACAACGGCGCCACCGAGGTGCGCAGCGACGACCTGCGCCGCCGCTCGATGGCTGCGCGGGCGCTGAGCTGGCTCGCCTACGGAATGGTGCGCGTGCTGATCGGCGTTACGCGTTACGGGGGAAGCGAGTACCGCGAGTAGCCGCCGCCGTGTGCTGCTCGACGAGCTGGACCACCTGCAGCGGACAGATGCGTTCGTTGCCGCAAAGTCGCTGGTCGGCGATGAAGCCGATCACCGCGGATACCTGATCGCGGATTCGCTCCGCGGCGTCGGGCGGGCTCGGCTCTTCGTCCCAGCAGACGAATTCCACGCGGTGGCACTCGGACGAGATCGTGCAGTGCAGCCGTGCCGTGCCGGAGGCGGTGCCGTGGCGCACGGGCACCGAGATGTCGAAGCCGTCGCCATCGCTGGCAACGTGCCGGCAGTTCTCGCAACTCAGGACAAGACCCTGTTTCTGGATGCTCACGCGCTGTTCCCCGCGACGAATACGCCGCACTGCTGTCATGGCTTTAATCCTAAGCAGGGCTCCCGGGTGCGGGAATACCGGCCCGCCGGTATCGCGGCTACCGGTTTACCGGTAGCCCCGGGAAGGGCAGCACGCGGGCGCGAGGAACCCGGTCGAGCCGCCAGTGCTCGTGCGCCCAGTCCCAGATCGCGCGCACGCCCGCGAGCCCGGCGGGCGGCTCCTGGCCGAGGAAGCGCAGCGCGGCAAGCAGCGTCGCGGAGTCGTCGTCGCCATCGACGGGCAGCGCCCGCGTCTGCTTGGAGAGCTTCTCCCCGGCTGCATCGACCACCACCGGCAGGTGCGCATACGTCGGCCGAGGCAAGCCGAGGCAGGCTTGCAGGCAGATCTGGCGCGGCGTCGAGTCGAGCAGGTCGGCGCCGCGCACCACATGCGTGACGCCCTGGTCGGCGTCGTCGGCCACGACGGCGAGCTGGTAGGCAAAAAAACCGTCGGCGCGCCGCAGCACGAAGTCGCCGACCTCGGTCGCCAAGCGCTGGCTCCGCTCTCCCTGCACCTCGTCCTCGAAAGCGATTTCCGCCGCATCGACCCGTAGCCGCCACGCGCGCGGGCTGCGACCGGTCGGCAGCCCGTTGCGGCAGGTGCCCGGGTAGAGCGGTGCGCCATCGGCCGCCAGCGCCGAGTCGGCGAGCTCCCGCCGCGTACACGCGCAGGGGTAGGCAAGCCCCTTTCCGCCCAAGGCATCGAGCAACTCCGCGTAGCGGGCCTTGCGGCGGCTTTGGACCATGACCTCGCCGTCCCACTCGAAGCCCATGCGTTCGAGCGTGCGCAGGATGCCAGCGGCGGCGCCACTGGAACAGCGTGGTTCGTCGACGTCCTCCATGCGGACCAGCCACTCGCCGCCGCGCACCCGCGCCTCGAGGCAACTGCCGAGTGCCGCGACCAGCGAGCCGAAATGCAGCGGCCCTGTCGGCGACGGGGCGAAGCGGCCGCGATACGGTGTTGATTGGCTCATCGGCGCGATTCATACCATGCCGCGGCACAAACCGGTAGCATTCCGCGACCATCACCAAAGGCGGACGAGGACCATGGCCACGATAGAGCTCACGACAGAGAATTTCAAGGAAACCATCTCGAACAACGACATGGTCATCATCGACTTCTGGGCCAGCTGGTGCGGCCCGTGCAAGTCGTTTGCGCCGACCTTCGAGGCCGCCTCGGAAAAGTATCCCGACGTCGCGTTCGCCAAGGTGAACACCGAAGAGCAGCAGGAACTCGCCGCTGCCTTCAACATCCGTTCGATTCCGACGCTGATGGTTTTCCGCGAACAGATCATCCTCTTCGCCGAGGCCGGTGCACTGCCTGCGCCGGCACTTGATCAACTCGTCGAGCAGGTGCGGCAGCTCGACATGGACGAGGTTCGCAAGGAAGTCGCCGCCCAGAGCAACTGACCACGCGGGGCGATGCACATCATGATGACCGACATTGCCGATCTTCTCGACGGCCTCGACTTCTTCAACGATTTTGCCTACGGCGAGCTCGAGACCCTCGCCCGTCATCTGAAGTACGTCACCGCCAAGCAGGGCGAGGTGATCTTTCAGGAGGGCGACCCCGGCAGCTACATGCTGATCCTCGTGGAGGGCCGCATCTCGATCGCCAAGGGCGGCGAGAGCGGCCACCACCTGCTTTCCTACGAGAGCAAGGGACGCATCGTCGGCGAAATGGCGCTGCTCGACCGCGAACGCCGCTCGGCCACCTGCACTGCGGCCACCGATTGCCAGTTGCTGACGCTCGACCACGACGGCCTCGAGCGGCTATCAACCGCGCAGCCGCTGCTGGCCTACCGCTTCATGTTCAGCATGGCGCGCCTGCTGTCACGGCGCTTGCGTCGCACCTCGGGCGTACTCGCCGAGTACCTGCATTAAGGGCCTGGCGGCCCGTGGAGTCACCCCGGCGGCGGCACGCTCCAGGCCCACTTGCAGCGATCGATCTCGGCATCCGACATCACCGGGCGGATGACGCACGAGCGGTCACGTTCGATGGCCTTGGCCCGGGCGGCCGCCTGGCGATCCTCTTCCGCGCGACGCCTCGCCTCGGCCTCCTGCTCCCGGACCAGGCGTTCCGTTTCGAGCTGCGCCGCGCGCAGCTTCTGCGCTGCGACGGCCTGCTCGGCCTTCCCTGCAGCTTCCTCGATCTGGACGTTGCGCTCCAGTTCGCTCAGCTTTTCCTGCCGCTTCTGCTCGTCGATCGCCGCCAGGGCTTCCTGATCCGCCGCCTCCGGCTCTGCCGCGGATGGCGGAACAGAAGCCGCCGCCGCACCTGCCGCCACGCCCGCTGCCGCCCCGGTTCCCGCGGCCACGGGCATGCGCAAGCGCGGCGAGAACGTCGTACCGGAACTCTTGACCGCGTCTTCCTCGTCCGCCTTTTTTGCCGGCGTCGCGCTGCTCTTCGGCTTGGCGCCTATGCGCTTCGCCTCGCTGACGCCCGGCCCCAAGGCGACCGCTGCCGCCAGCAACATCGCCGCTGAAAATCCCGATTTGCGCATCGCGCCCTCCCCGTCTTTCTGATGACTGCCGGGAGGCTAGCGCGGAATCGCGGGATCGCCAAATCCTCAGCCGGGCGGCGGCGGGAAGCTCCAGACCCACTTGCAGTGAGCGATCTCCGCGTCGGTCATCACCGGCTTGATGACGCAGGAGCGCTCGCGCTCGATCAGGCGCTGACGCGCTTCGGCGCGCCGCTCGGCTGCGGCGCGGCGCCGCGCCTCGGCGGCCGCCTCGCGCAGCAGGCGCTCCGTCTCGGCCTCCTCCTGCCCCGCGCGCCCGGTTTCCACGGCCTGTTCGGCCCGTTTTCCGGCCTCCTCGACCTCGACCTTGCGCTCGAATTCGCTGAGGTTCGCGCGCCGGCGCTCTTCGTTCGGGACGTCGTCGGTAGGCGGGGGGGGCGGGGCGACCTCCACGGCTGCGGGTGCTGGCGGCGCGACCGGTGAGGGTCCAGACGGCGCGGCCGGTGCGGGTTCAGGCGGAGCGGCTGCCTCCGGTTCTTCCGGCGCTTCCGGTGATGGTGTCGGCGACGGTGCTTCCGGCGGTGCCGGCGTGGCGCCCGGCGCCTGCTCGACGACGGCCGGGGCGTCGCCTTCCGGCGCCTGCGCCGGCACGCCGGCCGCAACCAGCACGAGGGCCGGTCCAAGGAGGATGCGCTTGAGCATGCCTGCCCGGGGCAAGCGGCGTACCGTGCCCGTGGCGCCGCTTGCCCCTATACTGAAGGCCCCCATAAGAACAACGACCATGCGACGACTCCTCGCCATGCTCGCACTTCTCTTCGTCCTGCCATCCGCCCATGCGCAGGGTGGTCTGTCGGATATCTTTCGCTCCGTAACCGGCGCCCTGCGCGGCGGGCGCGAATCGGCGCCGGAACAGCAGGGCGCGACGCCCGTGCTGGGCGTGCGCGGCATGGACGAGGCGGAGGCCGGGGCCGCCGCGCCCGCCAACGAGGAGTACGTGACGATGGAGGGCTGGGCGGCAATCAAGGTCGAAGTGCTCGCTGCGGCCGCCAAGCGCGGCCTTGCCCCCCGCCCGGCGGAGTTCAGGAAGGCGGCCGATGCCGCATCCGGCAAGCCGGACTGAGGAGAAAACGATGCGCATCGCCGTCCTCGCTGCCTGCCTGGTGTTCGCCGCGCTGCCTGCCGCGGCGCAGATGTTCAACCTCAACGCCATCGTCGATGCCGTCAAGGGCGTCGCCAAGAGCCAGGAAGTCGCCTCGATGAGCGAAGCCGACGAAATCGCCGTCGGCAAGGAGATCGCCGCCAGGACGCTCGGCTCCTATCGCCTGGTTCGCGACGAGAAGCTCCAGCGCTACCTGAACGTCGTCGGCCTCTGGGTCGCCTTGCAGTCCGAGCGCCCCGATCTGCCCTGGCGCTTCGCCGCCGTCGAGTCCGACCAGGTCAACGCTTTCGCCGTTCCGGGCGGCGCCGTGCTGATCACTGCCGGCATGCTGAAGCTGCTGTCCAACGAAGCGGAGCTTGCCTGCGTCGTCGGCCACGAGGTCGGCCACGTCGTGCGCAAGCACCACCTCGCGCTGCTGCAAAAAGAGCTGCTGCTGCAATCCGGTGCGAAGGCCGTCGGCGAAGCCGTCACCTCGGGCGGGCCGAAAGACGAAGTACGGAAGTTCCTCGCATCGGAGGGCGCCGAGCTTTATGCACGGTCGCTCGATCGCGATTCGGAGCGCGATGCCGACGGCGACGGCGTGCTGCTGGCGGCGCGCGCCGGCTACGATCCGGCGGCGTGCCTGCTGTTCATGCAGCGCGTGGCGGGGATGAAGCAGGAGGCCGGCGCGCTGGCCTCGCTGTACAAGACGCACCCGCAGGCGTCGGAGCGCGCGGTCGACGTGGACAAGGCGCTGGCGCGCCTCGAAGGCGCCGCACCGGGCGAAGGGGCCCGGCCGGCGCTGGCCTTCAAGAGCCGCTAAGCATCAGACGTTGAAGAGGAAGTTCAGTACGTCGCCGTCCTTGACGACGTATTCCTTGCCTTCGGCGCGCATCTTGCCGGCTTCCTTGGCGCCCTGCTCGCCCTTGTAGGCGATGAAATCCTCGAAGGCGATGGTCTGGGCACGGATGAAGCCGCGCTCGAAATCGGTATGGATGACGCCGGCCGCCTGCGGCGCGGTGTCGCCGACGTGGATGGTCCAGGCGCGCACTTCCTTGACGCCCGCCGTGAAGTAGGTCTGCAGGCCGAGCAGGTGGTAGGCGGCGCGGATCAGGCGGTTCAGGCCCGGCTCCTCGAGCCCCATGTCGGCGAGGAACATCTGCTTCTCGTCGTCGGCGAGGTCGGCGATCTCGGCTTCCATCGCGGCGCAAATGGCGACGACGTCTGCCTTCTCGGCAGCAGCATGAGCACGCACGGCGTCGAGATGCGGATTGTTCTCGAAGCCGTCGTCCTTGACGTTGGCGACGTAGAGCACCGGCTTGGCGGTGATCAGGCAGAACTGCTTGAGCGTGGCGCGCTCTTCCTTGGAGAAGTCGATGGCGCGCACCGGCTTGGCCTGGTTCAGTTGCGCCATGCACTTTTCCAGCACGCCGACGATGATCTTCGCTTCCTTGTCGCCGCCGGACTTGGCCTGCTTGCCGTAGCGCACGAGCTGCTTCTCGACCGTCTGCAGGTCGGCGAGCGCGAGCTCGGTGTCGATGACTTCGATGTCGGACAGCGGATCGACCTTGCCGGAGACATGCACGACGTTGTCGTCGGCGAAGCAGCGCACGACATGGACCACGGCGTCCGTCTCGCGGATGTTGGCGAGGAACTGGTTGCCGAGGCCCTCGCCCTTGCTGGCGCCTGCGACCAGGCCGGCGATGTCGACGAACTCGACGATCGCGTGCTGGATCTTCTGCGGCTTGACGATCTTCGCCAGTTCGTCGAGGCGCGGGTCCGGCACTTCGACGATGCCGACGTTCGGCTCGATGGTGCAGAAGGGATAGTTCTCCGCAGCGATGCCCGACTTGGTCAGCGCGTTGAAAAGGGTGGACTTGCCGACGTTGGGCAGGCCGACGATGCCGCATTGGAGACTCATGACTCTTCCTTCCTGGGTGCTGCGGGTTTCGCGTTGATCTTCTGCGTCGCCGCGTTGTATTCCGCTTTTGCCAGCAGCGGCCAGGCCAGCAGCGCGCGGTCGAGCGCCTTGTCGATCTCTTCCATCTCCTCACGCCGCGGCGGCTTGAGGACGTAGTTGACGACGTCGTTGCGCTCGCCGGGGTGGCCGATGCCGACGCGAAGGCGCCAGTAGTCGTTGGTGCCGAGGTGCGCGCTGATGCTCTTGAGGCCGTTGTGGCCGCCAAGGCCGCCGCCGAACTTGAGGCGCAGCTGGCCCGGCGGGATGTCGAGCTCGTCGTGCACGACGAGGATCTCGGCCGGCGCGATGCGGTAGAAATGCGCCAGCGCCTGCACGGCGCGGCCCGAGTCGTTCATGAAGGTCGCCGGCATCAGCAGCCAGTGGCCTGACGACCGCGCATTGGCGGTCCAGCCGTGGTAGCGCGACTCCTTCGCGAAGCTCGCGCCGAGTTCGCCCGCGAGGCGCTCACAAAACCAAAACCCGGCGTTGTGCCGGGTTTCGGAATATTCGGCCCCGGGGTTGCCGAGGCCGACGATCAGTCGCAGCGGAGACGACAAGGAATTACCGCTTGTCGGTCTTCTCGGACTTCTTCTCGGGCTTCTTCTCGGCCGGCGGGGCGACGACCGGGGCTTCGACGACCGGCTCCTCGGAGGCAGCACCGCCGCCGCGCACGACGATCGAGGCCACGACCGGATCTTCGCCCTTGTGCAGGACGACTTCGACGCCGGCCGGCAGCTTGAGCTCGGAGACGTGGATCGACTTGCCCCCGACGAGGTCCTTGAGGTCGACTTCGATGAAGCCCGGCAGGTCCTTCGGCAGGCACTTGACGTCGAGTTCGGTCATGACGTGCTGGACCATGCCGCCGGACAGCTTGACGCCCGGGGCGATGTCGGCGTTGATGAAGTGCAGTGGCACCTTCTGGTGGATCTTGTGCGAGGCGTCGACGCGCTGGAAGTCGACGTGCAGGATCAGCTGGCGGTAGGGGTGGCGCTGGACGTCGCGCAGCAGGCAGGTTTCCTTCTTGCCGTCGAGGTTCATCGTCAGCACGGACGAATAGAAGGCTTCCTTGCGCAGGTGCTGGAAGATCTCGTTGTGGTCGAGATCGATCTGCTGCGGCTTGGCTTCGCCGCCGTAAACGATGCCGGGGACCCGGCCGGTGCGACGCAGGCGGCGGCTCGCACCCGTGCCCTGCTCGTCACGCGCTTTCGCGTTGAATTCGATTTGCATGTGAAGCTCCATCAAGGAACCGTCCGCGACCAGACGGTTCGGGTTGTGCCGCGGCGACATGCCGCGGCGTAAAACATTCAATCCATGAACAGCGAGGAAACCGATTCCTCGTTGCTGATGCGCAGCAGCGTCTCGGCCAGCAGGCCGGCGATCGGCACGACGCGGATGTTCTTGCAGGCCTTGGCGTCGTCGCGCAGCGGAATGGTATCGGTGACGACGAGTTCGTCGAGCGCCGAGTCCTGGATGCGCGAAATGGCCGAGCCGGATAGCACGGCGTGCGTACAGTAGGCGAGCACGCGCTTGGCGCCGTGCTCCTTGAGGGCCTGCGCGGCCTTGCACAGCGTGCCGGCGGTGTCGACGATGTCGTCCATGATCACGCAGGTGCGGCCGTCGACGTCGCCGATGATGTTCATGACCTCGGAGACGTTGGCTTTCGGACGGCGCTTGTCGATGATCGCGAGGTCGGACTCGAGGCGCTTGGCGATGGCGCGCGCGCGCACCACGCCGCCGACGTCCGGCGACACGACGAGCAGATCGGGGTGGCTCTGCTTCCAGATGTCGCCGAGCAGGATGGGCGCAGCGTAGATGTTGTCGACCGGGATGTCGAAGAAGCCCTGGATCTGGTCGGCGTGCAGGTCGACGGTCAGCAGGCGCTGGACGCCGGCGGCCTGCAGCATGTTGGCGATGACCTTGGCCGTGATGGGCACGCGCGCCGAGCGCGGGCGGCGATCCTGGCGGGCATAGCCGAAGTACGGGATGGCGGCGGTGATGCGGCCGGCCGAGGCGCGCTTGAGCGCGTCGGCCAGGATCACGACTTCCATCAGGCTGTCGTTGGTCGGCTGGCAGGTCGGCTGCAGGATGAAGCAGTCGTGGCCGCGCACGTGCTCGAGGATCTCGACGGTGATCTCGCCGTCCGAGAAGCGCCCGACCGTCGCCCGGCCCAACTTGATGTTGAGCCTCTTCACGACGTCGGCCGCCAGCTTGGGGTTGGCGTTGCCGGTAAAGACCATCAGGCTGTCGAAAGCCATGTCCGCCCCTGAAAACGAATCGGGCAGGCGCCGGAAAGAGCCTGCCCGCCACGAGTTTTTTGGCTGGGGAGGAAGGATTCGAACCTTCGCATGCCGGAATCAAAATCCGGTGCCTTAACCAGCTTGGCGACTCCCCATTCGGCTTGGCGACCTCAATTCCGGTCCGCCGAAAGGACGCGCATTCTCCGGGTTTTCCGGCGCTATGTCAATGCGGCAGCAGGGTTTTGGTCGAGACCGCGGGCGACGAAGCCGCGCATGGTCTCCGGAAGCTCGGCCAGCGCGGTCCTGGCCTGGCTTTCATCGCCGAAGGCCGCGAAACAGCAGGCTCCCGAGCCACTCATGTGGGCGGGGCCGCGCGCGCGCAGCCAATCCAGATGGCGCGCCACCTCGGGATAAAGGCGGCAGGCGACCGGCTCGAGGTCGTTGCCGCCGAAGCCGGGCTGCCAATCGGCGGCGGTGATCGCAGGCGTGTCGCGCCGCAGGTCGGCGGCGCGGAAGATCTCGGGCGTCGGCACCGCCGCGTCCGGCGTCGTCACGAGGTACCAGGCCGGCGGCGGCGAAACATCGGTGAAGCGCTCGCCGATGCCCTCCGCGAAGGTGCTGCGGCCATGCACGAACACGGGGACGTCGGCACCCAGGCTCAGGCCGAGGCGCTGCAAATCCGCCGACGACAGGCCGCAGTCCCAGAGGCGATTGAGCGCCAGCAGCGTCGTCGCGGCGTCGGAACTGCCGCCGCCGAGGCCGCCGCCCATGGGGATGCGCTTGTCGAGTTCGATGGTCACGCCCTGGCGTCCGCCGACCGTGTCGCGCAGCAGGCGTGCGGCACGCACCGTGAGGTCGCTCGCCGGATCGACCCCGGGCAGCGGCCGTGCCGGGAGGATTTCGCCGTCGTCGCGCGGCGTGAAGCGCAACGCGTCACAGCGGTCGATGAAGCGGAATACGGTCTGCAGCAGATGGTAGCCGTCGGCCCGGCGACCGACCACGTGCAGGAACAGGTTGATCTTGGCCGGTGCCGGCCAGGGCCGCTGCCAGTCGGTTAGTCCAGCCGCCATTCGTCCACCTTGAAGCGCAACTCGATGTCGTCGCGCCGGAACTCCACCAGGATCGGCAACGCATCGGCGGCCGGCGACTCGTAGTCGAGATAGCGGATGTCCCATCCTTCGGCAAAGGCTTGGCGCGGACGGCCGAGGGAGTCGCGTTCCGTCGCCGCGACCTCGCCGACCAGCCAGCGCGGCAGCGCCGACAGGGGCAGCGAGAAGCCGAAAACCTCGGCTGACAGGCCTTCCCAGTCCGCCGCTTCGACGGTCTGCCGGTCGGCGGTGACCAGGCGCGCGCCGCGTGCGTCGCGCACCAGCTCGGCCACGCCCTGCCCGAGGGGCGTGGTCAGCAGGATGCTGTCGGCGGCAGGTTCATGCCGCCACGTGAGATTGGCGTAGTTGCGCTTGTCTCCCTGGCGTGCCGCTAGGCGGCCGTCGACGCCGAATGCCGTGATCGCCGAACGCGCGGGACGCACGACAGCCTCGCCGGCCTCGCGTGGCGCCAGCGCCTCGCAGCCGGCGAGCAGGCCGGCGCATGCCAGGACCAGCGCGAACGACTTCAGGGTACGAACCGCTTGATCGTCGCGGCCAGGGCGGCGTTGCCCGGACTGGTCTTGGCCGCTTCGTTCCAGGCCTTCACGGCCTCGTCCTGGCGGCCGAGCATCCACAGCACCTCGCCGTAGTGCGCAGCGATTTCAGGATCCGCGCGCAGCGACAGCGCACGCTGGAGCACGTCGAGGGCGCCGCTCATGTCGCCGCAGCGATACAGCAGCCACCCTTTGCTGTCGAGGATGAAGGGGTCGTCGGGGGTGATTTGCAGCGCCTTGTCGATCAGGCGGCCGGCCTCCTCGAGACGCTCGCCGCGATCGGCCAGCGAGTAGCCGAGGGCGTTGTAGGCGTGCGCATGATCCGGCTTGATCTCGATGAGCCGGCGCAGGTACTTCTCGAGCGTGTCCGTGCGGCCAACTTTTTCGGCCGCCAAGGCGGCCTCGTAGAGCAATTCAGGCTGATCCGGCGTTGAGGCAAGGCCGCCTTCGAGGACGGCGAAGGCATCGGCCGGGCGCCCGGCTTCGCGCAGCAGTTGCGCTTCGCCGAGCAACAACTGAGCACGGTCACGCGGGTTGCCGGCCTTGGCATTGGCGAGCCGCTTGCGGGCGTCGTCGAAGCGGCCGGACTGCGCGAGCGCATTGGCGGCGCGCACCTGAGCCGGCACGTATTGCGGGCCGTCGCCGATCTGTTCGTACCAGCGGATCGCCTCGTCCCACTGCTTGCGCTCTTCGGCAAGCTGGCCGAGGTAGAGCCGCGCCGTGTCGGCTTCCGAGTGGCCCATTTCGACGACGCGGCGCAGGTGCGTGTCGGCGAGCACGGGATCGTTGAGCTGCAGCGAGAGCACGCCGACGGCGTAGACGACATCGGCGTTGCCGGGGTTGTCGTCGAGGATCGCGCTGAACTCGCGGCGGGCGTCCTCGAAGCGCTTTTCGCCGACGAGGATGCGGGCATGGGCAACGCGGGCATCACGCGCCTTCGGGTTGGCGGCGATGAATTCCTTGAGGCCTTCGAGATTCTTCGGGCTCGGCGTGACCTGCGCACGCACCAGGGCGGCCTGCTCCCAGTCGGGCCGGATGCTGAGCGCCCGCTCGATCTCGAGCTGCGCACGATACGGATCCTGCGCCTCGTAGCACGCCACGGCGCGCGCGAAGTGGGCCTCGGCCACGCCAATGTAGGGGACAGTGACCTCGTCGATGATGCGTCGAACCGCTGCCTTGTCGGTGCTGCGCTGGAATATCTGATTCAGGCGCAAGAGCGCCGGCCCGACGTCGGGACGGGCTGCCTCGAGCAGCTTGGCGACATGGACCCCCAGTTCTTCGGTGCGGCCTGCCGCCGCGAGCAGGCTCGCGAGCATGTGCCGTGCCGGCTGCGATTCCGGCTCGATCTCGACCCAGAGGCGGGCCGACTCGAGCGCCGGCTCGTATTGGCGCGCATACACCGCCATCTCGGTGGCGCGCCTGGCGATGCGCGGGTCGCGCGTCTGCTTGGCGAGTTCGCGGTAGGTGCCGACGGAAAGGCCCGCGTCACCGCGGTGCCCGGCGATTTCCGCCACCAGCAGGCGCAGCAGCAACGGCGGCGTCAGCTCGATCCTTGGCAGGCGCGCACGCGCGGCCTCGTCGAGCGCCGCATGGGGGTCGGGGTCCTGCGCGTAGAGCGGAGAAGCGGTCAGGGCGGCCGCCGCCAAGGCTGCGAGAAGTCGCGACTTCATAGGAGAACGGTAGGAAAAGTGCTTCAAATACAATGAGGCCATCTTAGCAGCTTCGCAAGTGCGCCACATGCCGGAACTTCCCGAGGTCGAGGTCACGCGACGCGGCATCGAGCCGCGCGTCGTCGGGCGTCGGCTCACGGCCGCCACCCTGCGCACGCCGGCGCTGCGTTATCCGCTCCCGAACGAGCTGGGCGCCCGGCTCGCTGGTGCCGTGCTGCTTGGCGTGCGTCGTCGCGGCAAGTACCTGCTGTTCGATTTCGACGCCGGCCACCTGCTGCTTCACCTCGGCATGTCGGGGAGCCTGCGGCTGGTGGCTCCCGACGAGCCGCCCGCCAAGCACGACCATGTCGACCTCGTGTTCGGCGACCTCGCGCTGCGCCTTCGCGACCCGCGCCGCTTCGGCGCCCTGCTGTGGATCGAGGGTGATCCGTTCGCGCACCCGCTGCTGGCGAGCCTTGGGATGGAGCCGCTGGAAAGGGCCTTCGGCGTTGAAACCCTCGCAGCGGCGCTTGCCGGACGCCGCACGGCGATCAAGCCGGCGTTGATGGACTCGCGACTGGTGGTCGGGGTCGGCAACATCTACGCCTCGGAAAGCCTGTTCCTCGCCGGCATCGACCCGCGACGGCCCTCCGGCCGCGTTTCCTCGGGACGGCTCGAACTCCTGGTTCCGGCAATAAAAAAGACGCTGCGCGCCGCGATCACCGCGGGGGGCAGCACTTTGCGCGACTTCGCGCATGCCGACGGGGGATTCGGCTGCTTCCAGATGCGTCATCGCGTCTACGACCGCGAAGGGCAGCCTTGCGTTCAATGCGGATCGCCGATCAGGGCGATCCGCCAAGGGCAACGGAGCACCTACTTCTGCGTCCGCTGCCAGAAATAGGGGGCCCGCCCCTGGTTACTTGCCGGCGGTCAGCCGGGTGAACTTCGCCATCAACTGGTCCTGCGACTCGACGTGGTTGGGGTCCTGCGGGATGCAGTCGACCGGGCAGACCTCGCGGCACTGCGGCGTGTCGAAATGGCCGACGCACTCGGTGCACTTGTCCGGGTCGATGACGTAAATCTCGTCGCCCTGCGTGATCGCGCTGTTCGGGCACTCGGGCTCGCACACGTCGCAGTTGATGCATTCGTCGGTGATGATGAGGGCCATGCTGTTTCCTTGTCTTCAGGAGTTGAGTTTTGCCGTCAGCCGCTCGACGACGAGCGGCTGGACGAATTTCGTGACATCGCCGCCGAGGACGGCGATTTCGCGCACCATGGTCGCCGAGATGAACATGTACTGTTCGGCCGGCGTCAGAAAGACGGTTTCGACATCGGGGTAGAGGATTCGGTTCATCCCGGCCATCTGGAACTCGTACTCGAAGTCGGACACGGCACGCAGGCCGCGCACGATGACTTTCGAATTGTGCTCGCGCAGGAACTCCATCAGCAGGCAGTCGAAGCCGCGCACCTCGACGTTCTCGTACGGCTTGAGGAGTTCGCGCGCGATGTCGACGCGCTCCGCGAGCGTGAAGAACGGTTTCTTCGAGTGGCTGACGGCAATGCCGACGACGACGCGGTCGAACAGCTTGGCGGCGCGGCGCACGAGATCCTCGTGCCCGCGCGTAAGCGGATCGAAAGTGCCGGGATAGACGGCGACGCCGTTGCTCATTCGTGTTCCATCAAGTGAAAGAAGACCTGCCCTGCCTGCCCGCGCCTGACGGTACGCCAGGCGCCGAGCGATTCCAGCGCGTGCTCGGCCTCCGCGTAGATGCGCATGCCGGGTTTCGCCAGTCCCGCCAGGTGCGGCTCGATGCGTTCGAGCCAGCCCTGCCGGTACGGCGGATCGAGGAACACCAGGTTGAAGCGGCGTCCCTGCGTTCCCGCGGAGGCCGCGAATTTTAGCGCATCCGCGCACACCGGCTTAAGGCGATCCGCCGAAAGGCTGGCGGCGTTTTGGCTCAGGGTGTCGAAGACACGGCGGTCGGTCTCGACCTGCGTCACGCTCGCAGCCCCGCGCGAGGCCGCCTCGAAGCCGAGAATGCCGCTGCCGGCGAAGAGATCGAGGCAGTCGAGGCCCGCGAGATCCTGGCCCAGCCAGTTGAACAGCGTCTCGCGCACGCGGTCCGGCGTCGGCCGCAGGCCCGGCGCGTCGAGCACCTTGACGAGCCGGCTGCGCCACTCGCCGCCTGTGATCCGGACCCGGCTCAAGGGTTCTGCGTATCCGTGGCGACGATCACCGTGACCACGTTTTCGGGCTTCACATGGCGCTGGAAGGCCTCACGAACGTCCTTGACGGTAACCGACCGGATCTTTGCCGGGTACTGGTCGAGGTAGTCGAGCGGCAGTTCGTAGAAGCCGATCACCGCCAGATAGCCGAGCAGCTTGGCGTTGCTGTCGATGCGCAGCGCCAGGCCGTCGATCAGGTTCTTCTTCGCCGCCGCGAGTTCCTGCTCGGTCGGCCCGTTGGCGACGAAGTCGTCGAGCACGCCGCGGGCGACCTTCAGCGCCTCGTCGGCCTGCGCACGCTTGGTCTGGAGGCCGATCTCGAACGGCCCCTCGAGCTTGCGCGGCGAGAAGTACGAGTAAACGCTATAGGCGTAGCCGCGCTTCTCGCGCACTTCCTTCATCAGGCGCGAGACGAAGCCACCGCCGCCGAGGCTGTAGTTGCCCACCTGCAGCGCGAAGAAGTCGGGGTTGCCGCGCTTGATCGCCGGAGTGCCGACGTGGATGTGGCTCTGGGTCGCCGGATGCGGCACACGCAGCACGCGGCTCTCCGGCTTGACGACCGGCGGCACCTGCATCGTCGCGTCGCCGGGCGGCAGCGCCTCGGTCAGGCGCTGGGCGATGCGCTCCGCCTCGGCGCGCGTCACGTCGCCGATGATCGACACCACGGCGCGCTTGGCGCCGAAGTACGTGCGATGGAAACTCACGAGGTCGTCACGCGTGATGGCAGAGACGCTTTCGACCGTCGCCACCGCCCCGTACGGGTGGTTGGGGTAGAGCAGGCCGGCGAAGCGCTTGGCCGCGATGCTGTCGGGCCGCGTGTCGGATTCCTGGATCGCGGCGATGGTGCGCGTCTTCTCGCGCGCGAGCGGGACCGCGGGGTAGGTCGGTTGCGTCAGCAGCGTGCGCATCAACTCGAGCGACCCTTCGCGCTCGGCCGGCGACGACAGGGTGCGCACGGCGAGTCCCGCGCGGTCGTGGTCGCCGGAGCCCGACAGGCGCATGCCGAGATCGACGACGCGACCGGCGATCTGCTCCTCGTCCATCGCACCGGCGCCGCTGTCGAGCAGGCCGCGCGTGAGCGCCGAGACGCCGGTCTTGCCCGGCGGATCGAAGGCCGAGCCGGCGGCGAAATCGACCTGTACGTCGAGGATGGGCAGGGCATGGGTCTCGACGAAATACACGCGGGCGCCCGAGGGCGCGACCCAATGCTCGATCTTGACGCCGGCTTCGGCAGCGAAGGATGCGGCGACCGCAAAGAGGACAAACCAGATTCTTTTCATTTCGTCGTCCTCAATGGCGCACCGGCAAGGCGGGCTTGCGCGCCGGCGCGGAATCGATGGGCTGCGGATCGAGTGTTGCGATCGTCAGCACGTCGTCGTTGAAATATTTCTTCGCCACGGTTTGCACCTCGTCGGCCGTGACCGTGCGCAGCTTGTCGATCACCTTGTCGACGTCGCGCCAGTGATGCCCTGCGGCCTCCATGCCGCCGATTTCCATCGCCTGCGCCATCATCGAATCGCGCTTGTAGGTTTGTGCGGCGACGAGCTGCGTCTTCACGCGCGCCAGCTCCTGCTCGGAAATGCCATCGGTCTGGATGCGCTTCAGCTCCGCGCGCAGCGCTGCCTCGAGGTCGGCCACCGAGCGGCCTTCGGCCGGCTGGCCGGCAAGCAGGAACAGGCTTTCGCCCCGCGTCGCGGCGTCGTAACCGGCGCCGGCCGACTGCGCGACCTTCTGCTCGCGCACCAGGCTGCGCGGCAGGCGCGCCGCGTCGTGGCCGTCGAGCACGGCGGAAAGCACGTCGAGGGCGTACGGATCGCGATCACGGTCGACGTCGATGAGCTTCGGCACCTTCCACGCCATCGCGAGATACGCGAGCTTCGCCGGCGCCTTGACGACGACACGCTTGATGCCGGTCTGGTCGGGCTCCTCCTGCGGTTTGCGCGCCGGCAACGGCCGCGGCTTGAGCTTTCCGTAGGCCCGCTCGGCTAGCCTGAACACTTCCTGGTGATCCACGTCGCCGACGACGACCACGTAGGCGTTGTTGGGCACGTACCAGCGCCGGTACCAATCGCGCGCGTCCCGCCACTTCATGTTTTCAAGGTCGTTCATCCATCCGATTACCGGACGCCGATACGGATGCGCCTTGAACGCGGTGGCGTTCAGGGCCTCGTAGACGAGCGCCTGCGGGTTGTCCTCGGTGCGCATGCGGCGCTCTTCCATCACCACCTGGACTTCGGCGGCGAACTCCTTCTCCGTCAGGCGCAGGTTGGTCATGCGATCGGCCTCGAGCTTCATCATCTCGGGAAGCGCATCCTTGGGCACGATCTGGAAATAGCCCGTGTAGTCGAGGCTGGTGAAGGCGTTGTCGCGACCGCCGGCCTCGGCGACGCGCTTGTTGAACTCGCCCGGCGCCAGTGTCTTCGTGCCCTTGAACATCATGTGCTCGAGCACGTGGGCGACGCCCGAGTAGCCGCCGACCTCGTCCATGGCGCCGGCGCGATACCAGACCATATGAACCGCAGTCGGTGCGCGACGGTCTTCCTTGACGATGACGCGCAGGCCGTTGGCGAGCTTCTTTTCGAAGGGGTTGGCGAAGGCCGGCGCGGTGCCGGCGACGAGAAACAGTCCGAGCGCAAGCCCGGCAATCATTCTTTGAATTGGCTTCATGTTCGGCGGGGAATCGTGCGTAAGAGCCTCTGTTAGAATGGTTTTCAAGCCCCGCATCATAGCGCGGCGGCCACCTTAGGACCCACCTCCCCATGTTTGGTTTCCTGAAAAAGGACACGCCGGCCGAGGCGCAGAAGCCCTCCTGGACCGACCGCCTGAAGGCCGGTCTCGCCAAGACGCGCACCGCCCTGAACACCCCGCTCGGCGAACTCTTCAGCCGCGCGAGGATCGACGACGAATTGCTCGAGGAGCTGGAAGCCACGCTGTTGATGGCCGATTGCGGCATCGACGCGACGCAGTGGCTGCTCGACGAGCTCAAGGCCCAGGTCAAGCGCGAGAAGCTCGAGACGCCCGCCCAGTTGCGCCAGGCGCTGGTGCTGCTGCTCGAACGCCTGCTGGCGCCGCTTGAGGAGCCGCTCGACGTCTCCACCCACAAGCCCTTCGTGGTCATGATCGCGGGCGTGAACGGCGCCGGCAAGACGACCTCGATCGGCAAGCTGGCCCACCATTTCCACGACGACGGCCGCCGCGTGCTGTTCGCCGCCGGCGACACCTTCCGCGCCGCTGCGCGCGAGCAGCTCATGGAATGGGGCCGCCGCAACGACGTCACCGTGGTGAGCCAGGAATCCGGCGACCCCGCCGCCGTCGTCTTCGACGCCATCACCGCCGCCCGGGCGCGCGACGTGGACGTCGTCCTCGCCGACACCGCCGGCCGCCTGCCGACGCAGCTCCACCTGATGGAGGAGATCGCCAAGGTACGCCGCGTGATCCAGAAGGCTGACCCCAGCGGCCCGCACGAGGTGCTGCTGGTGCTCGACGCCAACATCGGCCAGAACGCCGTGCAGCAGGTGAAGGCCTTCGACAAGGCGATCGGCGTCACCGGCCTCATCGTCACCAAGCTCGACGGTACCGCGAAAGGCGGCGTGCTCGCCGCCATCGCGCGCCAGTGCCCGAAGCCCGTGCGCTACATCGGCGTCGGCGAAGGCATCGAAGACCTGCAGCCCTTCCGCGTGAAGGAATTCGTCGCCGCGCTGTTCGAGACGTCGTCCTGAGCCGACCCGCGTGTTCTACCTAGACCTGTTCCGCGCGCTCGAGGCCGAGAAAGTCCGCTATCTGCTGATCGGCGGCCTGGCGCTCAACATCCACGGCGTCGAGCGGGCGACGATGGACGTGGACCTGATGCTCGCGCTCGACGCCGACAATCTCGCTGCCTTCCTGCGCGCCGCCAAAGCCTTGCGCCTCGCCCCGGTATTGCCCGTTGCGTTGGCGGACCTGGCCGATCCCGCAATACGCCGCAGTTGGATAGAGGAACGCCACTTGCTCGCCTTCGCGCTGCGACCGCCCGAGGCGACGGCACCGACGCTGGACATCCTGATCGGGACCGATGTCGATTTCGGCGCGGCTTGGGACCGGCGCATCGAAAAGGACTTGGGCGTCACTCACGTCCAGCTTGCCGCCATCGATGACCTGATCGCCCTGAAAACGGGCACCGGGCGCAGCCGCGACGCCGCCGACATCGAAGCGCTGCGCCGCCTCGTGCGCCTGCGGCCGCCGGAGTAGCATGGCGCCATGGGCATCGACTTCGACTACGAAATCTCCGATGAGCGCCTGCTGGCCTACAGCCGCATGCCCGTGCTCGACCGCCTCAGGTGGCTGGACGAGCTGCGGTGCTTCACGTTGATGATGCGCGCGGCGCCGGAAGTTCCGCACGCTGCGGCAGGGGCCGACGGCTCGGCCGGCGAGACGCGCTCGGTCCGATGATCCGCTTCCAGCAGGTCTCGAAGCGCTACCCCCCAGGCATCGACGCGCTGTCGATCGTCAGCTTCGAGGTTGCCGAAGGGGAGCTCGCGGTCATCGCCGGCCATTCGGGCGCCGGGAAATCCACGCTGCTCAAGCTGATCGCCGCCATCGAGCGGCCGACGGGTGGCGTGGTGCTGGTCGGCGGCCAGAACGTCGGCGCCCTGAAACGCGCGGCAGTCCCCTACGTGCGGCGCAACCTCGGCCTCGTGTTCCAGGACCAGAAGCTGCTGTTCGACCGCAACGCCTTCGAGAACGTCATGCTGCCGCTGTCGATCGCCGGCTTCCCGCCGCGCGAGGCGGCCAAGCGCGTACGCGCCGCGCTCGACAAGGTCGGCCTGCTCGAGCGCGAGAAGGCCCTTCCGATCATGCTTTCCGGCGGCGAGCAGCAACGCCTCGCGATCGCGCGCGCCGTCGTCAGCCGGCCGAAACTGCTGATCGCAGACGAGCCGACGGCGCACCTCGACGCCGAAACCGCCGGTGACGTCGCACAGATCTTCCGCGACTTCCATCAGGTCGGCGTCACGGTGGTGATCGCCACCTACGATGCTGCGCTGTTCCCGGAAGCGCGGCGCATCATCCTCGACCATGGGCGGCTGACGTCATGAACGCCTGGCTGACCCACCACCGCGACTCGCTGCTGCTGGCGTTGCGCCGTCTGGCCGCGACGCCGCTCAACACCCTGCTGTCGCTGCTCGCCATCGGCATCGCGCTGGCTCTGCCGGCCGGCGGGCAGATGCTGCTGGTGAATGCGATGCAGCTCGCCTCGGGCGCGGCGCCGACGCCGCAGGTGTCGGTATTCATGACGCTCGACGCCTCCCGCCAGGCGGCCGACGACATCGGCGAGCACCTGCGCAAGCGCGGCGACGTACGCAACCTGCGCTTCGTGCCGCGCGAGGAAACCCTGGCACGCATGAAGACGGCCGAAGGGCTCGGCGACGTCATCGAAATGCTGCCGAAGAACCCCTTCCCCGACGCCTTCATCGTCGATCCGAAGGACGAGTCGCCGGCCGCGATGGAAGCGCTGGCGCGCGAAGTCCGCAAGCTGCCGCGCGTCGAGCACGTCCAGCTCGACTCCGCCTGGGTGCGCCGGCTCGATGCCCTGCTAAAGTTCGGCCGCACCGCGGTGATCCTGCTCGCCGCACTGCTCGGCGTCGGCCTCGTCGCCATCACCTTCAACACCATCCGGCTGCAAGTGCTGACGCAGCGCGCCGAGATCGAGGTCAGCCGCCTGCTCGGCGCCACCGACGGCTACATCCGCCGGCCGTTCTACTACTTCGGGACGCTGCAGGGCCTGCTCGGCGGCGCCCTCGCCTGGCTGATCGTCAGCGCTGCCGCCTGGTGGCTCGAGGCACCGATCGAGGAGCTGGCGCGGCTCTACAACCTCGAGTTCGCACTACGCCCGCTCGCCGCCCCTGACAGCCTGATCCTGCTGGCGCTGTCGGCCGGCCTTGGCTGGGCCGGAGCGGCGTTGTCGCTCGGCACGCATCTGAGCGACCAGTAGAAAGAAAAGGCCCCGCCGAGGCGGGGCCAAAATGAGGTGATTTCTGTTCAAGCCCACGGGGTGGTGAACTCGGGGTGAATTCTAGTGACGCCACCGGGCGACGCCAATGCGACACGGTGTCGCGGGCTCAGATGGCCAGTGCGAGGCGACGCAGGCCGAGGATGATCAGGACCGCGGCAGCGCCCCAGCCCAGCCAGCGCACCAGCCAGGCTCGGTTGGCACGCAGTTCGCGGCCGAGATGACCGGCCAGCGGAACCAGCAGAAGTACGGGTGTCACGGCAGCCCCGAGGCCGAATGCGAGGCCGTAGGCCGCGCCCTGTGCCGTGCCGCCGGCGTTTGCAGCGAGTGCCAGGAGCGAAGCGAGCGGCGTGCAGGGCGTAAGGCTCAACGCCGCGCCGAGGAACAGCGGCGGCAAGGCGTCGCGCGGCGTGGCGCGCGCCTTGGCAAAATGCAGCGGCGCGACGGCCGGCGCCTCGCCGCTACCGCAGCCGACGGCGGGGCGGGCGATCAGCCAGAGGCCCGCCAGTAGGCTCGCCGTGCCGATGGCGGCGTTGCCGAGATTGCCGCCCAGCGCCGTCGCCAGGCCGCTCCCCGCAAGGCCGGCAGCGGCGCCCAACAACGCATACGCCGTGACGCGACCCGCCAGGAAGGTCGCCGTATGCAGCAGCGCCTCCTGGCGCCCGGTGGCACGACCGAGCGCCCACGTGCCCATGAACGGCAGGCAGGTCACCGTGCAGGCCGTCATCCCCATCGAGACGCCGAGCAGCCAAACGGTGGCGAGCGTGACCTCGCCGGCGAGCATCGCGTCAGGCATCGGCCGCTTCGCGCCTGGCGAACTTGATGGGCTTCACCGTGCCGTCGGGCAGTTCGCCCTTGACGCGATTCTTGTAGTACTCGCGGCTCGACGAGAACAGCGCCAGCGGCCCCCACTTGAGCTTGAGGGTGCCGTCCTGCGGGCAGTACTCGGCGCAGCGTCCGCAGAGCGTGCAATCCTCGTGGTAGGCCTTGCGGCCGTCTTCGCTGGCGATCTCCGGAATGTCCATCGGGCATGCTTCGGCGCAGACGCGGCACTTGCCGCAGCTCTCGTGCTTCGTCTTGGCGAGCCGCAGCGGCGACAGGCGCTGGAACACCGCATTGAACGACAGCAGCGGACAGATGCGGCAGAACGGCTGGCGGATCGCCAGCGCACCGATGAGTGTGAAGCCGATCAACACGTTGGCGACGGCGCCGAGCGCGAAGCCGACGTTGTCGCCGAGCTTCAACGCCAGCTGCTCGGTGTTGCCGGTCAGCAGCGTGGTCGCGATGCGCGAAGGGCAGATGTCGCAATATGGATTGCCGAGCGAATGCGGCGTGACGCCGAGGCCCGTCAGCAGCGGCAGCAGCAGCACGAGGCCGAGCAGCAGCACCCACTTGACCGGACGCACGCGGCGGACGGCGCCAAGGTCGCCCTCCTCGAAGCGGCGCGGCGCGATGCCGAAGCGGCGGCCGAGCTTGCCGATCAGTTCCTGCAGCGTGCCGAGCGGGCAGACCCAGCCGCAGAAAGCCTTGCCGATGACGAAGAAGAAGGCGAAGAACGTCACCAGCATCATCAGCAGCGGCAGCACCATCTGGAAGGTCAGCTGCTGCGCCCGCACCATCGCCTCGCCGACGCGGTGATGGAGGATGTGCTGCGTCGGGATCAAGACGCAGTAGCCGCCGTTGGCCTGGTCGTAGGCGCATGAGAGCGCCGGCAGGGCGTTGGAGATCTTGTCGGCCATGTAGCTGCCGACGATGACGCTGCCCCAGACGGTGACGAACAGCATCAGCAGCTGTACGGCAAGGCGGACTTGCGACAGCGTGAGCGGAAACTTGCTAGGCATCGGTGCCTCCCTTGCGGCCGTTGGTTTCGCGACGGCGCAGCAGCGGCACGGCCGCCGCCATGCCGGCGACGCCGAAGAAGGCGCCCCAGCCGAGGCTGCGGTCGCGGTCGCCGTCCTGGCCGTAGACATAGTTGAAGGCCGTCACGTAGTGCCGGTCGGGGCCGTGCCACTCGGTGGCGAGCACGAACTTGGCGCGCCGCGGACCGTGGCCGCCTCCCGCCTCGCGTCCGGATGCCGCCGGGCGGAAGTCCCGCGGAAACAGCACCGTGGCGATGCCTTCGGCGTCGGTGACGAAGGTCGAGCGGCTGCCGAACTCCGTCTCCAGGGTCAGCGCCTGGCGCGGCAACGGCGCACCGTTGGCGCGCACGAGGAAGCGCCACTTCTCACTCTCGCGATACGAGCCGTGCTCGCGCGGCAGCGGTACGGGGACTATCTCGAGCTCATGGCGGGACTTCTCGAGCAGGGCCACCGGAGACTTCCCGGGGTTGCTGAAGTACGCGGCGGTCGAGGCGACGCGGACGACGCCCTCGCCTTCCTCGCGCGCGACGACCCAATGGTAGTTGCCGACCTTGGGCGTGGCCGCCTCGATGCGCGCGCCGGCTTCGCCGACCGGATACTCGACGGCACGGCGCTCCGCGGGACCATCGGCCGCGAATACCCGGACGCTCTTCGCGTCGATGCCCGCCGGACGCAGGACGACCGCGCCGCGGTCGCCGCGACTCATCGCCGGTTGCATCGTCGGGAAGCGGGTCCATTCCCGGGCGGCGGTACGCTCGCCGGCCGGGCGCGCCGCCGTTGAATCGGCGCCGGGTGCCGCGCCATGAGGTTCGTGCTGCGCGAGCGCCGGGCTCATGCCCAGCGCAGCCAGCGCAGCGAACGGCAACAACGATGCTCTCATCCGATGCTCCTCAGAAACTGGCCGTCACGCCGGCCATCCAGTAGCGCGGCTTGCCGACGACGATGGAAAGGTCCTCTGCGTTGTAAACGCCGTCGTAGGCGCCGGTCAGGTAGTTGGCGGAGTCGTTGGTGCCACGCGCGGCCGACCAGTAGCGCTTGTCGAATAGATTTACGACGCTCGCGAACAGCGACCATTTGGCACCCAGGAAACCGGACTCGCGCAGGTCGTAGTTCGCCGTCAGGTTGTAGAGCGTGCGGCCTGCCCACTTCTCCTGGTTGATTTCGTCGGCCCAGGACCAGGAGCGCGCATCCATCTCCAGCGCGAGGCGCAAGCGCTCGCCCGGCTGCCAGCCGAAGGTCATGTTGAGCTGATGCCGCGGCACGCGCGGCACGTCGTTGCCGGTGTTGTTGTAGGGGACGAGCAGGCAGGCGTTAGTGGAAGGGACGTTAGTGTAGTTGCAGGCGCCTGCAAACCGTGCGTAGGGATTTCCGAGGGTCAGGTTGAAACTGTCGTACTTGGTGAATTTCGCCTGGATGTAGGTGTAGGCGGCATCGAGGGTAAAGGTCCGTTTGCGGTCGGTCTTCAGCGACAGCTCTATGCCGCGGTTGCGCACGCCGCCGATGTTGTCGTACATCTGCGGCGCTCCGGTGGTGCTCGTGCTGTACTGCCCGTTGGTGGCGAGGATGAAGTCCTTGCGCTGGATCTGGAAGATCGCCGCCTCGGCTTCTGCCGCCACGCCGAAGAACTCCGTGCGCGTGCGTGTGCCCATTTCCAGGTTCAACGCATGCTCGGGCTTCAGGTTCTCGTTGTTCAGCACCTTCGTGCTGGTCGGCGACATGCTGCCGTTGTACAGCTGCTCTGCCGTCGGCGCGCGGAAGCCCGTCGAGACGTTGGCAAAAACGTCGGCCCCGTCGCGGACGGCATAGTTGGCACCGGCGCGCCACGAGCCGACATTGAAGGACTTCTCGCGATTGAAGGGCGTCGTGATCTCGTTGGTCGTGCCCGACCAGAAGTCGAGGCCAATGTGGTCGTAACGGCCGTTGAGGGTCAGTGTCCACTTCGGCGCCGGGATCACCTTGAACTCGCCGTAGAGTGCGTTTATGGCTTCGTCGGTCTTGTTGTTGGTCAGTACCGTTCCCGCGGTCGTTGCCGTGCATGCGCCACCAGGACCCGAGCAGTAGCTGACCTTGGCTGTGTTGAAGTTCTTGTACTCGTTGCGACGCAGGTCGATGCCACCCAGCCAGCCGGTATTGCCGGCACTGCTGCGCCACTCTCCCTTGACGCCGCGTTGCGTCTGGTCGTAGTTGTTAATGGTGGTGTATTTGTCCTGCGCGCCCAGATCGGCATCGCTGATGGCCACGCCAGCCGTCGTGTAGCGCTGCGGCGCCGACCAGAACGACGTCTTGTCGCGGTATTCGTAGGCCGTCGCCAGCAGGTTGCTGCGCTCGTCGAGATCGTTCGAATACGTGGCGTGCAGCTTCTGCAGATTGACGTCGTACATGCGCGTGTAGTCGCGGCCGACGACGCCGCGCGGGTCGACGGTGGCCTGCGTCGCGCCTTTCACCGAGCCGTGCTTGTCCTTCATGCGGTCGGACTTCTCGAAACCGAAGGCGATGTCCGAGGTATCGGTCAGGAACAGCTTGAGATTGCCGTCGATGTAATTCGTCTTGTACGCCGACTGCCAGTAGTAATCGTCGTTGGCGCGGTGCGTCGCCTGCAGATGACCGGTTCCCCACTCGCCGGCGAAGCCGGCACGGACCAGTTGGCGGTTGTAGTCCCATGCCCCCTGGTCGGCGGACAATGTCACGCCGGCGTACCTGGCGCCACGCTTGGTGGTGACGATGACGGCTCCCGCAAGTCCGTCGTCGCCGAACAGGTAGGAGGCGCCGCCCTTTATCACCTTGATCGACTCGATGTTGTCGAGGTCAACGTTGACTTTGCCGGTGCGCTCGAACACCGGCACGCCGTCGATGACGATGGCGACGCCCGGCTTCTCACCCATGTAGCGCTGGTTCTCGATGCCGCGCAGCTTGATCTTGATTTCGTCGCCCGACGACAGGTCGGCGGTGACGCCGGGGATGGCGCGCAACAGGTCCATCATGTTCTCGGGCCGCTTCTCGTCGACCGTCTTGGCACTGATGTCGTGGACGCTCGCGGGTTCGCCGCGCTTGGAGGTGAATCGATCGTCGATGGTCGTCGAGGTGACTCTCACTTCCCCTAGCTGGACTTCCTGTGCCAGGACTGCGACCGGGATACCGATCAGCAGCACGCTCCCCCATGTCTTTTTGTTCATGCTTGCCTCACGTCGAAATGTCCGAGTGATTTTATGGAGCATTGCTTCGGCTCCTGGTGCGACAAGTCGTCGCATGCGACGACTTGTCGC